>UOYO01000013.1_pt1 | contig 54117 bp, 63 predicted proteins | sample 2023441 | NCBI WGS metagenome assembly UOYO01 (sample SAMEA4473313, study PRJEB15554) | hydrothermal vent metagenome | biome: marine basaltic hydrothermal vent biome; feature: marine hydrothermal vent; material: water | place: Pacific Ocean | collected 2011-06-14/2011-07-23 | depth 1199 m
AAAAACCAAATGTACATCAACAAAAATATTATTTCCAGATTGCCTTGTTTTTAAAAAATGATAATTATTTACAATATTTTCGGTTCTGAAGATATCTTTTATATTATCTATTATTTCTTCATCAATAGATTTATCCAACAAGACTAAAATACCTTCTTCAATCAATTCGTATGCACTGCATATAATAAATAGTGAAATTGCTCCACCAATTAGAACATCGAATATTTCATTGGAAGTAAATGTAACAAGTGCTAATGAAAGTAAGACAGCACCATTTGTATAAACATCTGTTTTGTAGTGTAATGCATCAGCACGTATAACCATATTGTCTGTTTGTTTTGCCACAACATTTAAATATATTACTAGTCCTATGGTTATTATAAGAGATACGATCATAACCCAAATAGATACTTCTAAATATGTTGATACTTTATCATTATAATATTTGCTAATAGCCATATAAAATAAAAATATACCAGATAAAGTAATAATCGTACCTTCAATTACAGATGCCAATGCCTCTATTTTCCCACGACCGTAATTAAAAGTTTCATCTGCAGGTTTTTCAGAATTTGTAATGGCGAAATAATTAAAAAGTGATACAAAAAGATCAAGAATACTATCAATAGCTGATGCTAGTACAGCTACAGAACCACTTAAGACACCTACTATTATTTTCACTATAGTCAAAATAAAAGCAACACCCGAAGATACGATTATTGCTTTCTTTTCAGTTGATATGTTACTTTTGATCATTATCTTGATTCTATAAAGTTTTTAATTCTTGAAATGCCATCCTTAATAGTGTTTTCATCAGTTGCAAATGATAATCTAAAGTAACCTTCAAGCCCAAATGCAACACCTGGAACTACTGCAACACCTACTTGTTCCAATAAGTCTTTAGAAAATTGCATAGAATCACTTGTTACATCTTTTATATTAACAAAAAGATAAAATGCACCACTTGGTTTTGTTGCAGATAATCCATTAATTTTATTGATAAGATCTACTGCAAGATTTCTTCTTTTTTCAAACTCTACTCGCATAAATTCAATATCTGTATTGGCATGACCATTTAAAGCTACAATTGAAGCGTATTGAGTAATAGAATTTATATTTGATGTTGATTGTGATTGTAGTTTTTTTATAGCTTTTACTAGTTCTTTATTTTTAGAAGCCAAATAACCAAATCTCCATCCGGTCATAGCGACTGATTTACTTAAACCATTGATGGTAATAGTTCTGCTCATCATATCATCGCTTATACTTGCAACTGCCGTAAAAGATACATTATCATATATTAATTTCTCATACATCTCATCACTAACAACCATAATATTTGTATCTTTTAAAATTTTTGACAATTCTATAAGCTCTTCTTTTGTGTAAATACTCCCTGTTGGATTTGAAGGAGTTGTTAAAATTAACATTTTACTTTTAGGTGTAATTGCATTTCTTAACTGTGAAGGTGTAATTTTAAAACCACTTTTATCTGTTGTTATTATTTTAACAACTGTACCGCCACTATAATTTACCAACTCAGGATATGTTACCCAATATGGTGCTGGTATTATAACTTCATCCCCATCTTCGATACTTGCTTGAAAAATATTAAATAATGAATGCTTAGCTCCGACACTGACAACTATTTCGTTTGGATCATAATCTAAACCATTGTCTTTTTTTAGTTTCTGGCAAATAGCATCTCTACAAGCAGAAGTGCCTTCAACTGCTGTGTATTTTGTTTCATTATTGTCCATAGCTTTTATTGCTTCATCTATAATAATCTTTGGGGTATTAAAATCAGGTTCACCAGCACTAAAACTTAATACATCTTCACCTTTGGCTTTTAGTTCTTTTGACAATGCTGTAATAGAAATTGTTATAGATTCTGATAGTTTATTCATTCGACTTGCAATTTTCATATTTTTCCCTACTTTAGAATAATGTTGTTGTGAATTTTATCAAACTTTTAATCAACTTTTTATTAAATCTTAAGCTAATTCTTTAGCTTAATTTATTTCTTTTTATACAATAGTAAAATTTTTTTATTGTATGGGTTAGTACACCGTATTTATGATATTTATTTTGTTTTATAAACAAAGTAATAAATAAAAATTTTAAATTCATTTCAGCTCCATTTGCCTAATTGTCTTTTAAGCAAAACATAGATACAATTTCGAATATCAAATTCTAAAGGTGAAATAAAACATGATCAATCATCTATTATCGATCTTGACTATCGGTTCACTTTTACTATTTACCGCTTGTGGTAGTAGTGAGACTAGCGTCTCAACTGGTAGTAATCCAACTGGTGGCGGTTCAACTACTCCTACTAATCAAAATCATGCCCCAACCATCGATACAAACTTTTCAGACATTTCACTTCTTGAAAACAATGGAACAACATCTTATGATATAAATATAAGTGATATAGAAGGAGATGACTTAAACTTAAGTATAGAATCAAATGATACAACTATACTAACAGTAGGTAAAAACTTTACAAATCCACTATTACAAGCTAATTACAATGGTCAAACTTTAGATTTTAACCTTACAACAGAACAAAATGCTTTTGGAGTAGTTAAAATCACAATAACTGTAGATGATGGTGATAAAAATAGTACAACTTCTTTTGATGTTAATGTTACATTTGATCCAAATAGAAATCATGTTCCAACCATCGATACAAACTTATCAAACTCTTCACTTCTTGAAAATAGCGGAACAACCTCCTATTATATAAATATAAATGATGCAGATGGAGGTGAGTTAAACTTAAGTATAGAATCAAGTGATACAACTATACTAACAGTAGGTAAAAACTTTACAAATCCACTACAGCAAGCTGATTATCAAAATCAAACTTTAGACTTCAACCTTACAACAGCACAAGATGCTTTGGGAGTAGTTAAAATCACAATTACCGTAGATGATGGCAATAAAAAGAGCATAAAATATTTTAATGTTAATGTTAAAGCTATATTTCACAGTGGAGATAGTTGGAGAGGCTTCGAATACAATACTACAACTTCACCCAATGCTTATGCCAATGATATTAACATAACTATAGGTGGTGCTACTAAAACATACAAAGTGGGAACACAAAGAGTATGGCTAGATAGAAATCTAGGTGCTACTAGAGTTTGTAAAGATCTCAATGATAGTGCTTGTTTTGGGGATTATTATCAATGGGGACGAAATACAGATGGTCATGAAAAAATAACTAGTTCTACAATCTATACACTAGCAGCAGATATATCAGATGTAGGTCATGGTAAGTTTATAAAATCAATCACTAAGTATAATTATGACTGGACAGATAGTGATGATAATGGCTCTAAGAGAAGTGCTAACTGGTCAAAAACAGATGGAACTTCAATATGTCCTGCTGGATATAGAGTACCAACTGTTGATGAACTTATAGCAGAAATTTCAGTATTAGGTGAAGCAGATGCAGTAGATAGTGCAGATGTGTTCAATAGTTTTCTCAAACTACCAACTGCTGCTTTCCGCAACAGCTTTTCAGGTTCTCTACAGGAACAGGGTCTTTGGGTTTATCTTTGGTCTAGTTCAGTTTATTTGGCTCGCTCTAAGGATCTAACTATTTTGACTTATGGTGGTGTTAGTTATGCTAATAACGGTCGAGCAAGTGGCTATCCAGTTCGTTGCATAAAAGATTAGAATATAAATGGCAGAAAAATAGTTACAAAATCCAATCATCTAATGTTTGAATTTCATCATAACTAGTCATATCTACCCTAACAGGAGTAATTGCAACATAGTTTTTATCAATTGCACTAAAGTCACAGTTTTGTGCTTTTGTTATATCCCATCTTAAAGGATGTAATCCGATCCAATGAAACTCGCAACCTTTTGGGTCGAGATATTTATGGCAATCATTGCCAAAAATTCTATGTCCAGCTCTTGTAATCTTGACCCCATTGCACTCTTTGATGTTAATTTGAGGTATATTTATATTTAAAAGTTTGCGTTCCCCTAATGGGAACTTATCCTCAAAAATTCTTTTAGTAATATCAACTATAGTTTTACATGCTAATTCAAAATCCCAGTCCTCTTTTGGATCTGAGTTGTTAAGATTATTATAAACTTGACTAATTGCAATAGAAGGGACACCTTGAAGTACACCCTCCATCGCACCAGCTACTGTCCCACTATATGTTATATCTTCTCCCATATTTGAACCAATATTTATTCCGCTTATGACCAAGTCAGGTAATACACCTTTAGGATATAAATTGTGAAGTGCTAAAAATACACAATCTGTTGGTGTTCCATCATCAAGACGATAAAAATTCTTATCTATATATTTAAATCTTAAAGGTTGTGTTAATGTCATACTGTGTGAACATGCACTTTTATTCATACTAGGTGCTACTACTATTACATTTGCCAAAGGTTTTAAAGCATCAACTAAATATTTTAAACCAACACAATCAAAACCATCATCATTTGTAACGAGTATTTGTTTTTTAGTTACCATCAGTTTATATACACTCCATTTAATGCTTCTAACGCGGACTTAACTTTTGTATTAACATAGTATCCACTATCAATCTCAACATCACCCAGTTTTGATTTAATTGTTATCATCACAGATCTTTTTCCTTGATTTTGAGATATAATTTCATAGATCTTAAATAATATATCATAATCATCACGATAATTGATAACGATGTTTAAAGTAGATTCTACTACAGCTGGCTTTTTTACTTTTAACTTTTCTTTTTTTGCATCCTCTATGGCTTGAATCTTCTTTAAACTTAACTGTACACCAAAATCATTTACCTTAGCTTGCACTTTAAAGGCGATTGGTTTAGATATATCGAAATCTGTATCTAATAATTTAAGTTTATCTTCAAATAGCATAAGCTCAATGTTGCCATGTAGATCCATAATATTAGCGATCCCAAATTTAAAACCTTTTTTGCTTATTTTATTTGTAATTGATTCTACTTTTCCAATCACAATAGCTTCTTGACCATCTGTTAGTTCATCTAGTTGACTACTTAAAGTATATTTTATCTTATCTAGTTTGCTACGATATTTATCTAAAGGATGACCTGATACATAAAACCCTAAAGAGGCTTTTTCAAATTCTAAAATTTGAGCATCCGAAAACTCTGGTATATCTTCTAAAACAATATCGATAGTTGTCATATTCTTATCCTCTCCAAAAAGAGAACCTACTGCTTGTTTTTTTGCTTGCGCAACTTTACCAACTAACTCTACTATATTTTCAAGCTGGCCTAATAATGTTGCCCTTGTGTATCCAAAACAATCCATGGCACCTGACTTTATCAATGATTCAATAACTCTTTTATTTACCTTATTGCCATCAATTCTACTTATAAAATCACTTAAATCTTTAAACTCTCCACCATTTGCTCTTGAATTTAAAATTGAATTTATTGCAACATCTCCAGTGCCTTTTAGTGCTCCCATTCCAAACATTACAACTTTTTTATCATCAATTGTACTGGCATTAAAAACTAAGTCAGATTTATTAATATTTGGAGGAACGAGAGAATATCCCATCGCCTTAACCTCGTCTACATAACGTACAACTTTATCTGTGTTATCTTTTTCACTTGTAAGTAATGCTGCTAAAAATTCGGTTGGATAATATGCTTTTAAATATGAAGTATGAAAAGTTACCATAGCATATGCAGCACTATGTGATTTATTAAATCCATACCCAGCAAACTTAACAATTAAATCAAATAAGTTTTCACAATGTTCTTTTAAATAGCCTTTTTTTACACCACCATTAGAAAACTCATCTTTTAATATGTCCATCTCTTCAATTATTTTTTTACCCATAGCGCGACGAACTAAATCCGCTTTTCCTAAACTAAAACCACCAATAGTTTGCACTATTTGCATAACTTGTTCTTGATAAACAATCACACCATATGTTGGCTCCAATATAGAGCGTAAAGGTTCTCTAAATTCATCATAAAAGTAATCAATTTCAGATCGCCCATGTTTTCTTTCAATAAAATCATCAAGCATACCAGATTCCATAGGTCCTGGTCTATAAAGGGCGAGAACAGCTATGATCTCTTCAAAATTATCTGGCTTTAAACGCTTGACTAAATCTTGCATTCCAGATGATTCAATTTGAAATAAACCAATAGTATTGCCGGTTTTGATTAAATCATAAACTTTTTTATTGTTTACATCTTCTTTGGCAAAATCAATTCGCTTTCCATATCTCTTTTCAATTAAGATATTTGCACCTTCAATAACGGTTAAAGTTTTTAAACCTAAAAAGTCAAATTTAATTAAATCTACATCTTCAACATATTTACCACTGTATTGTGTAGCTAATGCATTTTCTAATCCACTTGGCTTAAATAGTGGTGTTTTTTTCCACAAATGATCATTTGATATAACCACACCAGCAGCATGTGTTCCTGCATTCCTATTTAAACCTTCGAGTGCTAGTGAATACTCCCAAACTCTAGCAGCTATTGGATTTTCGTCACAAAGCTCTTTTATTTTTGGTTCTTTCCCCCAAGAATCTTTAAGATTTATCCCTAATTCATTAGGAATAAGTTTTGCAAAAGAATCCGCATGAGAATAAGGCATATCTAACACTCTTGCTACATCGCGAATAACACCTTTTGCCAACAATTTCCCAAAAGTTATAATTTGTGCAACATTATTTCTACCATACTTGTCAACAACATAATCAATAACCTCTTGCCTTCTTGCTTGACAAAAATCCATATCAATATCTGGCATAGATATTCTTTCTGGATTTAAAAATCTCTCAAAAAGAAGTCCATAACGCATAGGATCAATATCGGTAATTTCAAGTGAAAATGCAACCAAACTACCAGCAGCACTACCTCTACCTGGACCAACAGGTATTTTCTTACTTTTAGCAAAAGCAACAAAATCCCAGACAATGAGCATATATCCTGGAAACTTCATATTATTAATAATATCTATTTCTAATTGTAATCTATCTTTATATTTTTGGTGTTCGGAAGCGTCAATTATTGTAAGCTTTTTTTTGAGACCTTTTTGACATTCATATGTAAATAAAATTTTATCATTTTGAAGCGAATACTCCATATCGGGTTCTGCTAAAGTTAAATTTGATAACAAAGATTTTTCTCTTGTAAATTTAAAATTTGGAGGTGTTGGATCTCCTAATTTTATCTCTAAATTACACTTTTGAACTATCTCTTGCGTATTATGTATAGCTTCTGGTATATCACAATAAAGTCTCTGTATTTCAGCAGGAGATTTAACGTAAAACTCATGTACACTATGACGAAGTCTTTTTGGATCATCATAAAGTTTATTCATTGCTATACACATAAAAGCTTCATGTGCATCTGCATCTTTTGGATTTGTATAATGTGTATCATTTGTTGCTACTATTTTGATACCTGTTTCTTGTGATATTTTAATAATTTGAATATCTATAAAATGTTGATCTTCAATACCATGTCTCATGATTTCTAAATAAAAATCATCGCCAAAAATACTTTTATACTCCAAAGCTATCTCTTTAGCTTTGTCATATCCAGCAGCTCCATTTTGTATGTTTCTTTTATTGGTAGTATTTAAATGCCAGTTAATCTCACCTTGCAAACAAGCTGCTGTACAAACAAGACCTTGACTATATTGTCTAAGTATTTTTTTATTGATTCTAGGATAATAATAAAACCCACGAATATACGCTTGACTACTCAAATACATTAAGTTTTTATAGCCAATATCATTTTTTGCATAAAGGCATAAATGAAATCTTTGTTTAACAGATTTGTCATTTAAATCTTCTTGATTATGCAAATATGTTTCCATACCAATGATTGGTTTAATGCCTTCTTTTCTCATAGTATTATAAAAATCAATAGCACCAAACATATTGCCATGATCGGTCATAGCGACACTTGTCATGCCTAACTCTTTTATCTTCTTTGCTAATACTTTAATTTTATTAGCACCATCTAACAATGAATATTCTGTGTGTAAATGAAGATGGGTAAATTGTGGTGGTGTTCTTTGCGACATTATTAATTAATTAGATATCTTACTTACTACTTTTATTAAAAATTCTGCAGATTTCTTTGCACTTGTTTCTAAAAATGTATCAAAATTAAAACCAGCATCCATATTAGCTGTGTCACTTATAGCTCTTAATATTAGACATGGAACATTTAAAGAATTACATACCATGGCAACACTAGCTCCTTCCATCTCTAAAGCATCTGCTTTAAAGGTATTTTGAATAAAAAGTTTTCTTTTTTCATTATTTACAAACTGATCTCCTGTTGCAATAATACCTTCTATAATTTTAATATTGTTTTCTTTAGCTACTTCAATAGCAATATTTACTAACTCTTCGTTTGTATTAACAAAAACTTCGCCACCTGGCACATATCCAAACGGATGTCCAAATGCTGTAATATCTAAATCATGTTGCACAAGCTTGGTCGCTACAATTAAATCTCCAATTTTAAGATCAGAATTTATTCCACCAGCAACACCGCTAAAAAATAAAGTATCGCATTTAAACTTTTCGATCATTATTGTAGCCGTTAGTGTTGAGAATACTTTACCTATTTTACTATATGCTATTACTACACTTAATTCTCCAAATTTTACTTCATAATATGTATTATTTGCATAATTTGTAATTTTGATATTTGTAAAATACTCCAAGAGAGGCTTAATCTCTTCTTCCATAGCCCCTATTATTGCTAATTTAGTCATTTAAAGAATCTAAGGTTTGTTGCAATGTTTTCATATCAGAAACATTTAGTGTTGGGGTATCTTTTGTGATTTTTCTATTCAAACCTTTTAAAACAACCCCATTACCAAATTCTATAAACAAATCTACATTATTAGCTTGCGAAACAATACTATGTTTATATTTTACAGGTGAAACTAATTGACTACAAAGAAGTTCTATAGCCTCATCTTTAGTATTGTATGGTGAAGCTGTTACATTAGAAATAACATCTATATTAAAATTATTTGTTATAAATTGTTTCAAAAATGGTTGAAGTTTATCAACAGCACTATTTAGAAGTTCACAATGACTAGCAACACTCATATCAAGAACAATAGCACGTTTTGCTCCAGCTTCTTTGTATGAATCAACCAGAGATTCTAAGTCTGATTTAATACCAGCTACAACGATTTGACCATCCATATTATAATTTGCTGCCCATATTTTTTTACCATATTCCCTTTGTATCTTAGTCATATTCTCAACAACTTCATCACTTAGCCCAACAAGTGCCATCATGCCAGCTCCTATTTTCGTACAAGCTTCGCTCATAAATAATCCTCTTTTATGAACCAACTCAATTGCGTCAAGATAATTAATGGCACCAGATGCTACTAAAGCAGAAAATTCTCCCAAAGAATGTCCTAAAGTAAATTGTGGTTTTATATTACATTTTGATTTAAAAATCTCCATAGCAATACAACTGACAAGCAAAATTGCAGGTTGTGTAAACTGCGTTTGTCCCAAGTTTTCATTTTCATTAAACAATAATTTTTTAAAGTCAAAACCCAATCTATTGCTAGATTGTTTGATCATGCTTTGTGCTATATCACTATTGTCAAAAAAATCTTTACCCATTCCTATACACTGACTTCCTTGTCCTGGAAAAATGAATGCTATTTTTTTCATGAGCTACAACTACCACTACCACATTCGCCTGCTTTGTGTTCATGAGCATGCGAATCTGATCCACAACCACCTCCACCACAACATCCTCCGCTAGAAGCTACTCCCCCAACAACACCGGTTTGAATCTCCTCTTCAGTAGCTTCTCTTGAAGTTAAAATTTCAACTGTAAATAACAAAGTTTTGCCTGCCATTGGGTGATTATAATCAATAACAACATTCTTATCATCAAATGATTTTACAACCACTTGTACTGTTTGACCATCTTCACCTGTCCCATAAAGAGACATCCCTTTTTCTAATTCAATATCCGAGAATTGCTCTTTTGGTAAAGTTTGTATAGCTTCTTGACTAATCTCTCCATATCCATCTGATGGCTTAACTAGAACATCTGTTTTAGCTCCAATATCCATCTTAATTAACTCAGATTCTAATCCATAAATAATTTGTCCGGCACCTGTGACAAACTCTAAAGGATCTAAACCTACATTACTATCTAAATCTTCTTTTGTATTTGCATCTTTTAAACTATATTCTATTGATATAACTTTTTTGCCCATTTTAAATCCTTTAATGTATTTGTGATAATTTGTTTTGTGCCTCTTGGGCTTCTTTTGTACCAGGATAAACATCTATAAGCGTTTCATAAAAATTTCGTGCATTTTTTAAATCATTTGTTTTTTCAAATGATATAGCACTATGTAATAAAAGCTTAGGTATATAGTTTGCTTTGCTGTATAAGGTCATACTTGTTTTAAATCGATATATGGCATCTTTGTATTTTTTTCTAAAAAACCATATCTCTCCCAAATAAAAATTACATACAGCTGGTTTATATTTTTTCTCTATAAGTTTTGTAAATATTCTTTTTGATTTTTTAAATAATCTTTTTTCAAATAACTTTTTAGCTTCACTTAGTAATGTCTTATTTGATTTATTAGTTTTTTTATGCTTAACTTTACGAGTTTTTTGTTTATTGTCTGGTACTTGTTTATTGATAAACTTAACTAATTTATTAAATTCTTTTTTTGTTACATATTGTTTATCAATTTGTTTAGCGAGCAAAACTAAAGTCTTGTCTAATTTTTCTATTTTAGATTTTAGAAATTCTATCTCTTTTTTATTATTTTCCAATGCAAGCTCGCTAGATTCATACTTTAATGTCATTTTAGATAATTTCTTAACGGTAGAATCTAACTTTTTACTATCTCCGCTAAAAATCGATTCTATGCCTTCGATTCGCTCATTTAACAAGTCTATATTTGCTCTAGTATCATCAACTTTACGATCAAACTTTTTAAGATTTATTTTGTTTTTTAAGATTACTTTTTCAGAATCACTTAACCCATACGGATTAGATGACTCTAAATCTCCTGCTCCAAATACAGAAACTTCATTAGCAAGGAGAGTAGAGTTAATAAATAGATAAAATATTAAAGCAGAGAACCTTATATCCATTAATTATTTTATGGTAAAAGTTTATAGTCTGTTCGTCTATTTTTCTTCCAACAAAGCTGTGTTCTATCTTTACAAACAGGATTACTTTCCCCAAAAGAAACTAAAGATATTTTACTCGCAGAAATACCGTCGTTAATCAAAGCATCTTTTACTACTTTTGCTCTTTTTAAACCTAAAGCATAATTATATTCATCAGTTCCCCACTCATCACAGTTCCCTTCAAGCTTAATTTTTACATGACTGTTGCTTGAAATAACAGGGTTTATTTTTTCATTATTATTTTTTATAATTTCTCTTGCTTCATCTGAAAGTTTAAACTTATCATATGAAAAATTTATAGATGTTAAAGAGATATCTTTACCGTCAATATTACTAATAACAATAGTGTGATAATCCATAGTTTTATGCTTTTGTGTCACCACCTCTGGCTTTACATCTTTTATTGATTGGTTTTTATCATTATGCATTGAATCGTTATAATCAACTCCTCCACTACTCGCACATCCACTTGCTAGTAATGCAAAAAATGCATACGCAACGACTAAACTAATCTTATTGCTTAATAGTTTCATACTGTTCCTTTTCTATTTTTTGGTATTCTATCATAAAAAATATTAAATTACCAATCAATCGATTGAAGTTTTCCACTTTTTAATGAAAATAAAAAACTCTTATTAAAATTTAATCTAATAATCCCTAAATAGCTTTTTCCTTTGTATCTTTTTATAAATAACAAGGAATTTCCATCTTGTGAAAATTTTGGGAATTGATTTTTACCTACAGATGTTAATCTTCTGATAAAATCACTTTTAGTAGATATTAAATATAAATTAAATGCGCTACCTCCAAATTCGTTTTTTAGTTCCCTGCTTGAATAAACTATATAGTCTTGAAATGTTGTACATTGACTATTATTTCTACCATGGTATACAAGTCTTTCGACACCTTTTTGCCCTATAGTTTTAGCAAAAATATTTGGCTTTTTTAATCTATCAGAAACAAACACAATTTTTTTATCATTTTCAACAAAGCTTCCACCTACATCAATACCACTATAATTTGTTATTCTTTCTTTTATTTTAGATTTTATATCGTATGTATATATATCTGGTTGTGAATTTGGTGCCATGGTTAAAATAATTTTTGAACTTTTAACACTTACATCCGAACATACAATCATCCCATCACTATTGGTTATACTGTATAACTTTCCTGTTTTTAAATTATATATTTTTAATGTAGGAATCCCTTCATTGTATGAAGTATAATAAAAACTTTCCTGAGTATTGTTTACCCATTTAGGAAATATATTTAAACCGCCAGAAACAACTATTTTTTGATATGTAAGGGTATAATCTGAAATAACGATTTCACTCTCTTTTGCATTCTTGTATCGAGAAAAAACTATAAGATTATCCATCCAAGCAAGTGTTGGAGCATTTAGATATTTATTAACTTCTATTGATATCTTATGTGCCATAAATGGATAATTATAATACCCCACAGCAGAATATATCTTATTTAAAACTATTTCATTTTTATTTATATCATACAACTGAATATTAATATCTAACAAATTGTTTTTTAATTTTCTAACATGTAATTTTAGTAATAAATCAATATTCTCATTTCTAAAATATTTTACATTAAAAGTATCATTAGAATCATATTTTATCTTTTGTTTTGATAATTTAAAATGTCCACTGACTTGAAAATCTTTTTGAATAAGATCTTTTATTTTAGATGTTATACCACTATTGGACCCATCTAGCACAGCAGATACAATTATTGTTGGTAATGTAGATTTTGTTTTTATGATCTCCATTTTTGCATCGAGTCCAAATAAAACCTCTACAAATATGATTATTAAATATATTTTTCTCAAACTATTAACCTTTCGCAGTAAATATTACTTCTATTTTTATTTTTGATTTGTTTGGCAATGGAAAAATAATATTTTTTTGTTCTTCGAGAAATAAAATCAACTGATTGTCAAAAGTATTATCTCCTGAATACTGAATAATATTATATGCAAATCTACCATTGTCATAAATTGTTACTATCACTTTTGTAGATAAATTATCTGTAATAATTAATGGTTTCCATCTACTGTGCAGAATCTCATATATACGAGATATATAAGGGTCGTTTTCATTTTTTGCATCACCTGTTTTTTGTTTTGTAACTTGTGACTTTTGATTGTTTAAAAATTTTGACAATACATCATTGTCACTTTTGGTTTGTTTATCAAATTTTGATTTAAATCTGCTTGTTGTCAAACTTTTTACAACATTATTAGTCGTTTCTTTCTTTACTGCATGAGCTTCGGTTTTAATGTTTGCAAATAATGATTTTAAATCACTTTTTTGTTTTGCACTAACAGATGTTGATTTATTAACAACATCTTTTGATACTTTGCTATTTTTTCTACTAACTTGTGCTTTTTTAATGTTTTTTGCACTAATATCACTTAGAACTATATCTAATTCTAAAACAGTTTCCTTAGAAAAAGAATCAAACTTTTTAACATCATTTAATGACAAATATACGAAAGCCATGCTTATTAATAAAAAATAAGAACCAAAAGCAACAATAGCTGATATATAAAAATTCTTAGCATTATCCATCTGTAATTAGTGATACTTTATAAAATCCAGCTTCTTTAACAGTTTTTAATATAAAAACAATATCTTTATATTTTAATACTTGATCTGCTCTAATATGAATTGGTATATTTCTATCTTGATCTTGTGCAAACAAGACAAAGCTATCCGCAAAACTACTAAACTGATGTTCTGACTTGTTAACACTTATTTTTCTATCTTTTGTTACTAAAATATCTATTTTTTTAATCTGTCGAACTTTGGAGCTACGACTACCTTGTGGAAGATTAATATTTTCTTCATATTCTAGTACTGGTGCAGTTACCATCAAAATAGCTAATAAAACTAACATTACATCCACAAGCGGGGTAATGTTTAGGTCTGGTTTTTGATTATAGTCGTACAATTTTATTTTTTAGACAATAACATCTGCGATTGAGATGTTAAGTATGTATTAAATTCATAAATTTTACGCGATACAATTTGATGAAAAGTATAAGCGAAAATTGCCACTAAAATACCTGATGCTGTTGCTACTAGAGCTTCGCTAATCGCTGGTGCTATTACACTAAAGCTAACTTTACTGTGTGTTGAAAATTTTGCAAATGATTCCAAGATGCCAGTAACTGTCCCAAACAAACCAATAAATGGCGCTGTAGAAGATATGATTGATAACCAAGATGCTCCAGAACTTACTTCTCTAATGCAAGATATCTCGTGAGAATTAAAAATCTCTTTAGTCCAAAATGATTGGCTTGCACACTCTTCTAGTATAGAATTAGAATCTATAATATTGTTGGTTTTTAAACGCTCTAAAGAGACTTTTTCAACATCTATTAAATTGGTTAATTGAGTATTTTTATAAGAAAAAATCCAAATAGCAATCACTAAATATATAGATAATACTAGCAAAACAATAAGCGTAATAGCACTACTATGTAAAAAATAGTTTAATATAATATCTAACATGGTTATTTATAAAATAGAATTTATTTTAGCATTAACAGATGCTAATGATATATTAGAATTTTCAACACTATTGACTAACTTTTGAGCTTTTTCTATATTAACTGCAATATCGCTATTTTTATCAGCATTTAAAGAAATGGCACTATCAACTAAAATATCAACCATCTCTTCAGAAATTTTTACATATCCCCAATTAATTGCTACTAATTCTTTAGAGCTATCTTCTTTTTCAATCTCTATTACCCCTACGGTTAAAAAAGATACCAAAGAAACATGTTTTGGCAATACGCCAAATTCCCCATCTTTACCAGGTAGGACTATTGACTTTGCATTATTGTTAAATATCTCACCACTTGGTGCCACTATTGATAATTTCATTATATCCATTATTTTGCCTTTTGAAGCTATTAAGCTTTCATCTCTTCAGCTTTTGTAATAGCTTCATCTATTCCGCCAACCATATAGAAAGCATTTTCTGGCATATGATCATAGTCACCATTTAAAATACCTTTGAAACCTTTAATAGTATCAGAAAGTTCAACATATTTACCAGGACTTCCCGTAAATACCTCTGCAACAAAAAATGGTTGAGATAAAAATTTTTCAATTTTTCTTGATCTTTCAACTATTAGCTTATCGGCCTCGCTTAATTCATCCATACCTAAAATAGCGATTATATCTTGTAGATCTTTATATTTTTGCAAAGTTGATTGAACACCTCTTGCTACATCATAATGATCATCGCCCAAAATATCTGCACTTAATATTCTTGAAGTAGAATCCAAAGGATCAACCGCAGGGTAGATACCCTTTTCAGCAATTTTTCTATTTAGTACTGTTGTTGCATCAAGGTGAGCAAATACAGAAGCAGGTGCAGGATCTGTTAAATCATCTGCGGGTACATAAACAGCTTGAACTGAAGTGATAGAACCTTTTTTTGTTGATGTTATTCTTTCTTGTAACATACCCATTTCACGCGCAAGTGTAGGTTGATATCCAACCGCTGAAGGTATTCTTCCCAATAATGCAGACATCTCAGAGCCTGACTGTGCAAATCTAAATATATTATCTACAAACATAAGTACATCAAGACCTTTTTCATCTCTAAAATATTCAGCCATAGTAAGACCAGTAAGTGCTATTCTATTTCTTGCTCCTGGAGGCTCACTCATTTGCCCATAACATAATGCAACTTTGTCAAGTACATTTGAATCTTTCATCTCATAATAAAGGTCATTACCTTCTCTTGTTCTCTCACCAACACCTGCAAATACAGAATAACCATCATGTTTAAATGCAACATTATGAATTAACTCCATGATAATAACTGTTTTACCAACACCAGCACCTCCAAACAAGCCTACTTTACCGCCCTTTGAATAAGGAGCTAAAAGATCAACTACTTTGATACCTGTTTCGAACATTTCTGTTGATGTTGATTGTTCTTCAAACGAAGGAGCATCTCTATGAATTGACATTTTAGGACATTGATCACTTACGGGAGCACCATTATCAACTGGTTCACCAATTACATTAAAAATTCTGCCAAGAACTTCCTCGCCAACTGGTACTTGAATTGGGCTACCAGTTGCTACAACTTTGGTTCCTCTTTTTAAACCATCAGTCATATCCATAGCAATAGTTCTAACACGACTATCACCAATATGAGCTGCTGCTTCTAAAACTAATCTTTCTTTTGTACCAGATACTTCAATTGCTTCATTAATCTCAGGTAAGTATCCGTCAAATTCGACATCAACAACTGGACCCATAATTTGAATTATTTTACCATTCATTTACTATTTTCCTTATAGTTTATTTAAGCGCTTCAACACCAGAAATAATCTCAATTAATTCTGTTGTAATTGCAGCTTGTCTTGCTTTATTAAATTCTACTGTTAGAGAATCAACTTTTTCTTTTGCATTCTTTGTTGCATTATCCATGGCTTGCATTCTTGCACTATGTTCAGCCGATAAAGAATTAATCAAAGAATAATACATATTAAAATCTACATATTTAAGAGTTAATTCATCAAGCAACTCATTATCATCATCAGGTTCAATGTCAAGCATTGAGCTGGTTTGCTCTATACTTGCATTATCAAAACTAATTGGCAATAAATCTTTTACTTTTAACTCTTGAGATAGCATATTTAAAAAACCATTATAAATCAATACAACTTTATCAGTAGCACCATTCTTAAAATCTTCGTATGCTTCTTTTATAAAGTCTGCACCTTTATCATATGTAGGTGCTGATGTTAGTCCTACTACTTGTTGTGTTAATTCTACATCTTGAAAATTAAAGTAATCGATACCTTTTCTTCCAGCTGCTCTTAATCTAATTTGTACGCCTTTAGCTTTATAACTTAAAATTAATCCTCGCACCTCTTTAATAGTAGCCATATTAAAACCACCACAAAGACCCTTATCTGCTGTTATAAAAACAATATCAACTGTTTTTGGGCTATTATTTTTTATAAATGCTCTGCTTAAATTTTCATTGTTTTGTATTTTACTTATTCTGTTAGTAATTTCGGAAAGAACATCATTTATCTTAATAGCATAACTTTTTGCTTGCTCAGACAATTGTTGTGTTTTTCTTAATTTCGCAGAAGATACAAGCTTCATGGCTTTGGTTGTCTTTTGTGTATTCTTAACACTTTTAATTTGTCTTGATATATCTTTTAAATTAGCCATAAATTTTCCTAATCTGCATTAAATATAGTTTTAAACTCATTTATTGCAACTTCTAAATTATCCTTAATATCATCATCAACTTTTTTCTTTGTCTTTATACTCTCCAATACGTTAGAATATTTTTGATCTATAAATTTATGAAATTCATCTTCAAATTTTACAATACTAGATGGATTAATATCATCAATAAAACCATTAACACCAGCATATAAAATACAAACTTGTTTTTCAATAACTAATGGCTTGTTTACACCTTGTTTTAAAAGCTCAACCATCCGCTGACCTCTTTCAAGCTGTGCTCTTGTAGATGCATCTAAATCAGAAGCAAATTGTGCGAAAGCTTCTAACTCTCTAAATTGTGCGAGATCAAGCTTTAAGGTTCCTGCAACTTGTTTAGTAGCCTTAATTTGTGCGGCACCACCAACTCTTGATACCGATAAGCCAACATTTATGGCAGGTCTAATACCTGAATTAAACAAATCTGTTTCTAGAAAAATTTGACCATCTGTAATTGAGATTACATTTGTAGGTATATACGCAGCAACATCACCGGCTTGTGTTTCGATAATAGGTAAAGCCGTTAAACTACCTCCACCTAAATCATCATTTACTTTAGCTGCTCTTTCAAGCAATCTTGAGTGAAGATAAAATACATCACCTGGGTATGCTTCTCTTCCTGGAGGTCTTCGTAGTAAAAGAGACATCTCTCTATAGGCAACTGCATGTTTTGTTAAATCATCATAAATAATTAAACAATGTTGTCCATTATCACGATAATATTCACCCATAGTTACACCTGCATATGGTGATAAGAATTGTAATGCTGCTGACTCAGAAGCATTTGCAGTAACTATAGTTGTGTATTTCATGGCTCCTGATACTTCTAATGAATTAACAACATTAGCGATTGTTGATGCTTTTTGACCAATAGCAACATATATACACTTAACATCTTGATCTTTTTGGTTAATAATAGCATCAATAGCGACTGTAGTTTTCCCGGTTTGTCTATCACCGATAATAAGTTCTCGCTGTCCTCGCCCTATTGGAACTAGTGCATCAATTGCTTTAATACCAGTTTGAAGAGGTTCGTGAACAGATTTTCTAGCCATGATACCAGGTGCTTTTTCTTCTAATAATCTCATTTCAGTACTTTTGATCGCACCTTTACCATCAACAGGTTCACCAAGTGCGTTTACAACCCTACCTAATGTGTCAGGACCAACAGGTACCTTAAGAAGTTCGCCAAGTCTCTTGCAACTAGTTCCTTCTCTTAATCCTTCGCTACTACCTAAAATTACAATACCAACTGATACCTCTTCTAAATTAGAGGCAATTCCTCGTGCTCCATTTTCAAATTCTACAATTTCACCAGCCATTACATTTTCAAGCCCATAAACTTGTGCGATACCATCTGCAAATGATATAATTTTACCTATTTCATTTACATCTACATTTAATTCAAAATTATCAATTCTTTCTTTGATTATAGAACTAATTTCATCTGCTTGAATTTTTATACTCATCAATTCTCTCCTTTGTATTTGTTTAAACTGCTTTTAGAATATGTTTAATCATCTGCAATTTTAATCTATTTTTAGAAAAACTAATCTCTACACCTAAACCTTCAATATTAACTTTAACACCATCATAATTGCAAATATTTTGAACAAGCGTTAAAGATGTATTAAATTTCTTTTCAAATTGCTTCTGTATTGATACAATATCTGCATTCTTTAGTTTGATTTTACTCAATACTACGCCTTCATAACTATTGGTTAAGATGTGGATCTCTTTTTTTAATTCATTTGCAATATTAGGTAGTATATTTAACCTTTTATTATGAACTAATAATTGTATTAAATTATCTACAGTCGTATCTCCTTTGATAAATGAATTAATTAAACTAACTTTATCGCTATCTTTTATATATGGTGAATAAATAATGGATAAAAACTTATTCTCATTATATGCTGTTGCTATAATATTAATATTGTTATAAACGGTCGTAATTCTTTTAATATCCCTATCTAACAACAATGCTTTTACATATCTCTTTGCTATTAAATTACCCATATTAAGCAACCTTCTTTGTTATAATATTTGCCAATTCATCCTGAGAAATCGCTATACTATCAGCACTTAGTAATTCGTCAAGAACTTCGGTTACAACTTCCTTTTTAGCTTTTTTAATTTCAAGATCTTTTTTATTATCAAAACTTTTTACAAGATGATCAATATCGTGTTCTAAAGTTTTTTTAATAGAATTCTTTATTGACTTAACATCCACATTTGCCATCTCAATTATTTCATTTGCTAGTTTTTTTGCATTTTCTAGTTTTATGGTCGCTTCTTCAGCTTTTAAAGCGGATTCTTGTAAAATTTGTTGTGCCTTATCTAGCTCACCTTGGATAGAATTTGTTCTATCTCTAAAAAATATTTTTATTCTTTTAGCTAATAAATAATACAAAATAGCAATAAATATTATAAAATTTATACTTCTTTGAAAGATATCAGTTTCTACGGCGGTATTGTTTGCCAATAAAGATAATGGGGCAATACAAAACAATAATATAAATAACATTTTTTTCACTATTCTTATCTCCCTTACATTGAACTAATTTTAAGTTCTAGATTTTTTTTGAACATGGGAATATTATTGACTAAGGATTCTCTTAAAGATTGTTTTTCAATATTTAATGATTTTATAAAATCTTCATATTTTACATCTAAGTCGGCTTTTATGTCATTTAATTTTAAATTAGCCATTTCTTTTTCTTTACGACTTGCATCTTCTCTTATTAAGGATGCTTTTTTCTTAGCCTGTGAAATAATTTCATTGACTTCTAGTAACATATCATCTATATTTAGTCCGTTTTTTTTAGCATTTTCTAAGTCTACTTTTATTAAAGTAGTTCTGTCATCCATATGCTTAAATAACGGCTTATAAAGATAACTATTTAGTCTTGCAAGTATCAATAAAAAAATGATACCTGAAGAAAGTAGCAATATTGGACTAATGTCTAACATATACATCTCCATATAAATTTTTACAGTTTAAAAATTATTGACATTACTGCCTACAATAAACTTCCGGTGATTCTATCAAAATAAATATATATAGTAGTTTAAATGATGCTATTTAGTAAACAAATCTACAAGTTTTTCAACATCTAAATTCGAGGTTAGTTTGATTTTTAAATAATCTTTCCCTGTTGTAATTGACAACTTCTCGTCATTTAAAGAGTTAATAAGAGATTGTAATGGTTCTAAATTTATCGGTGTAGTTGTTTTTTTAATATCCGATTTTACATCTTGATTTGCTAAGGACTTTATGTCTTTAACAAATTCTTCTGTTTCTCTTACACTTAAATTTTGTTCTATGATAGTATTTACAATATTTTCTTGTTGTTTATCTTCCAAACCTATCAAAAGTTTTGCATGTCCTGTTGTTATTTTAGAAGAACCTAACATCTCTTGAGTATAGACACTTAGAGTCAAAAGTCTTAGAGTATTTGTAATAACACTTCTACTTTTAGATACTATTTTTGCTAATTCTTCGTGCGTAACTTTATACTCATTGATAAGAGATGCGTACGAACAAGCTAGTTCTATTACATTTAAATCATCTCTTTGAATATTTTCTATTAAAGCGAGTTCTCTTAATTTGTTATCTTCTACATTTAGAATAGATGCTTTAATGTTCTCAATACCAGCTAATTTAGAGGCCTTTAATCTTCTTTCTCCTGCAATTAGAGTATACGAATCACCATCTTTAGTTACTACAATTGGCTGAAGTAGTCCATGCTGGATAATTGAATCTCTTAACTCTTCTAGCTTATCTTTATCAAAAACTTTTCTTGGCTGATATGGATTTGACTTAATAACATTAACATCGAGTTCGTGTAAATTTAATTCTCTATTACCAGTATTGTTATCATACGCTATTTCTACCTCTCCTAAAAGTTCACCTAATCCACGACCTAGTGCCATTTGATATCCTTAGTTAAATTGATTTTGCTAAATTATTATATGCTTTAGAGCCTATTGCTGTTGAATCATATAACATAATTGGTTTTCCAAAACTAGGAGACTCTGCAAGTTTTATATTTCTAGGGATTACAACATACGAGTCATCATTCAATTTAAATAAATTTTCTTCAAAATGTTGTGCCAAATCTGCAAGTACTTGCCTTGAAAGATTATTTTGTGAACTATACATTGTTGGAAGAAAGCCTTTGATCTCTAATTGTCTATTTACAGTTTGTCTTACTAGCTTAATAGTGCTTAATAATTGTGCCAAACCCTCAAGAGCAAAAAATTCACATTGTATAGGGATTAAAACGGAGGTTGCCGCACTTAAGGCATTAATAGTAATTGGACCAAGTGCAGGAGGCGAATCTACAATAATATAATCATATTGATCACGAACTGTATCAATCATTCTTTTAAGTACTAATTCTCTATCCTTGTTGTTTTTATAAAATTCTTTTTCTATTCCAACGAGACCGATATTTGAAGGTGCTAATTTGAGATTTTCTATTTCTGAATCCAATATTATTTCTGCTAATGCCTTGGTACCGAGCATAACATGGTACATATTGTATTCATAAGTATCTCTATGAAATCCTAAGCTTGTAGTAGCATTAGCTTGTGGATCAATATCAATAAGTAATACTTTTTTGCCATTAAGTGCTAAAGCTGCGCTTAAATTAATAGCTGTTGTTGTTTTACCAACACCACCTTTTTGATTTGCTATTGTTATTATCTCTATCATCTTAAACTAAATACCTTTTTTTTATTTATAATTAAAGAGCCATCATTTTGCAGTACAGCATCTTTAAATAATTTGTTACAAAAATAATCTTTATCATGAAATTCTATCTTAAATTTACTTATTATCTTCTTCCATGATGGATAGTTTTCTAAAGCCTTAAAATAGTTATTTAAAAATTCATTTATATTCACTATCTTTATATCCAAGGTGCCAAAGCTGTCATTTACAGACACCACATTTAAACCAATACCACAATACAACAAACCATTGTTAAGCTCTGTAATAGTGCCACCTACTTTTTTATCATCAATATAAAAATCATTTGGCCATTTTAAATAAATCTTTGAATTTAATGAAGACAACAGATCTTTTAATATATAACTAAAATATATTGAACCTGATTGAATAGGCAAATCCAAGGGCAATAAGCTTTGTTTTATTACAAATGAAAAAAATATATTACCATTTTTACTAATCCAAATATTATTACGACTTCCTTTGCCATTTGTTTGATTATATGTTAAAAAACAAAGTGGTTTTGTATAGGTATTTTTCTCAATATATTCTTTGAGTGCTGTTTGGGTTGATGAAAGGATTTGAAAATATTTTACTAAAATATTTTATACCATCCCTTGTTCAAATTGACCTCTCATTCTCTCTTTTTCTTGTTGTCTTTTTAATTTATTAGATTCATTAATCCTATAGCTAGATATAGAAAAATTTAATTGTATCAAAAACGAAGCTGCAATAAATATCGAAGAATAGGTTCCAACAATAATACCAACTAGCAAGGTAAAACTAAATCCATGTATAATTTCACCTCCAAACAAAAACAATGTTAATACAACAAAAAAAGTTGTCAACGAAGTAAGTGTTGTTCTAGTTAATGTTTTTGAAATTGATTCGTTTACAACAATATTTAATTTGTTTTCATTAGAACTTTTAATACCTTCTCTAATTCTATCGAACACAATAATCGTATCATTTAAAGAATACCCAAGGATTGTTAAAATAGCGGCCAAAATATCAAGATTTACATCTATATTAAATAAAACAATAGCACCTAAAGCAATAGAAACATCATGAATAAGTGCCAAAATAGATGCTATTGCAAAACGCCATTCAAATCTATATGATACATAAATTAAAATCACAATTAAGGCTAAGCTTAATGCCATTATACCTTTTTCTTGTAGTGCATTACCAACTTTTGGGCCAACAATATCAACTCGTCGTATCTCATATTTACCTGTAGATTTTAAAATAAAATTAATCTCATCGCCCATATCTTTATCTAAACTAGTTGTTGTATCTGGTATTTTGATAATTATCTCTTTAGATGTTCCAAATTTTGTAATCACTGAGTTTTCAAATTTCTTATTTTTTGATAGTATATCTCTTATAGTATTTATAGGTGCTACATTTTCATATTGAACTTGTATTAATGTACCTCCAGAAAAATCAATTCCTAGATGTAATCCTTTAGTAAAAAGCAAAATAAAAGAAGCTATAACTAAAATTGTAGAAAAACTTAAGAAAGGTAATCTTTTGCCCATGAAATCATAAGTTTTATTTGATTTAAATATTTCCATTTTATACTCCGAACCATTTTTTGCTATTTTTGTTTTTCATCATCTTTGGCATTAAACCATCATAAATTCCATGTGTACCTAAAATAGCAGTGAGCATTGAACCTAAAATTCCAATAGAGATGGTAATAGCAAATCCTTTGATCGGTCCTGTACCATATGCATATAAAATTATTGCTACTAACAGTGTAGTTATATTTGCATCTAAAATAGCACTCATTGCATTTTTATAACCATCTTGTACTGCTTTAGAGATCACTACTCCTTGTTTTAATAGTTCTCTAATTCTTTCCATTATAATAACATTAGCATCAACTGCCATTCCAACAGTTAAAACAATACCTGCCATTCCTGGTAATGTTAAAGTTGCACCAAACATTGCCATAACTGCGATAATAATAAATATATTTGTAATTAAAGCAATATTTGCAACAAGTCCACCAATTTGATAATAAACTATCATGAATATTATTACAAGTATAAATCCAGAAATTAATGCAAACATTGAAGCTTTGATGCTATCTGCTCCAAGACTTGGTCCAACGCTTCGTTTTTCAAGCATAATAACTGGTGCTGGCAAAGCTCCACTTCTTAATGCTATAGCGACATTTCCTGCTTCAACAACCGAAAAACCCCCAGATATTTGTCCACTTCCACCACCAATTCTTTCTCTTATTACAGGAGCTGAGAATACTTTTCCATCCAAAACAACAGCGAGTCGTTTACCTATACTTTTACTTGTAAAATCGCCAAATAGTTTTGCCCCAAAACTACTGAGTTTAAAATTTATAATAGGTTGATTTGTTTGTTGATCAAAAACAACACTGGCATCTACTACTTGTGAACCCGTTAATATCGGAATTTGTTTTAATAGATATTTTATATTTTTATCGTTTGTGTCCTCTACAATTATATCGCCAAAATTACTTGCCTCTTCAGATGTTAAGGTATAAACTTGATCGGATTTAAGCTCATCCACAGCCATTAATTCTAAATTTGCTGGTTTTGCTATAAGTTCTCTAGCTCTTTGCTCTTCCTCTTGTGTTTTAATTCCTGGAAGTTCAACTACAATATCTGTTTTACCCTGTCTAGTAACAGATGGTTCTGCTAATCCAAATTGATCAAGTCTATTTCTTATGGTTTCAACAGCTTGAGTAACAGCCATATCTTTTGTTAATACAACTTCAGATGGAAGTAGTTTTATGGTATAAAATAAATTATCAGCACCATTTATATCAAGGCCTTTAAGTTCACTTAACATTTTGTCTAATTTTGTTTTTTCATCGGGATCCATTAAAACAAAACTAACTTTGTTAGAAAAAATAGCTAAATCTTCGATTAAAATACTTTCTTCGTCTGTAAAATATTTTATAGTTGATGCTACTGATTTGATCTTATTTTCAACAGCTTTTTGCACTTCAACACCTAAAAGCATATGTAATCCACCTTGCAAGTCAAGTCCTAAAGATATTTTTTTTCCTGATTCGCTTTGAGTAAAAGATGGAACTGAAAAAAATACACCAAATAAGGTTACAAGAATAAAAATATTAAATCTATAATTAAAAATTCTCAACGCTTAAATTTCCCACTTGCTTGACACAAATTTTTTAGCTACTTTCATGATAGTTCCATCTGTATTTTTAACATTATAAAATAATGGTTCAACTTTTATAATCTCGACAATAAGTCCACCATTTGTTACTATTTGATCCCCTTTTGTAAGCGAATCCATCATAGCATTATGTTCTTTTTGTTGCTTTTGTTGTGGTCTTATAATTAAAAAATAAAAAATTGCGAACAATACGACTAAAGGCAATAAAGAGCCTATTAAACTTCCTTGTGATTCCATAAGTAATTCCTTTTAGTTGTTTATAAGTGAGTATTGTATCTAAAATGTACTTATGTATATATTTTAATACTAAACTACGTTTAAAAAGATATAATATAAATTGTTAAAACAAAAGGTAGCATAGTGGATAAAGAGCGATTTTTATACGAGATAAATACAGTAAATAAATTTATACAAATATATTGTTTGGACAAACATACTGCGCAAAAACAAAATATTATTAAATTAACACACAATAATAGTAATTACAATATATCTACAAATCTATGTATAAAATGCGAGAATTTGGCAACCATTACATTTGAACATATACAAAGTTGTACCCAAGAAATAAAACCAAAATGTAGAAAATGTGAAAATCCGTGTTATTCGAAATCGCATTGGAAAGAAATTTCAAAAATTATGAGATATAGTGGAATAAGATTAGGTTTTATAAAAATTAAAGAAAAAATCAATTCTCTTCTTAAAAAATAAAATAATAGGACTATAGTATGATCAAAATAGCTCAAAGTGTTACAGATTTAATTGGAAATACACCAATCATAAAACTTAATAATATAGATAAAAATTTAGATGGAAATATTTATGCTAAATGTGAATTTATGAATCCAACAAGTTCAGTTAAAGATAGAATTGCTGCGAATATGATCCAAAAATATATACAAAATGGTATCATTAATAAAAATACACATATTATCGAACCAACAAGTGGAAATACCGGTATCGCATTAGCTTCAATATGTGCATCTTTGAAGTTAAAATTAACACTCACGATGCCCCAATCTATGTCAATCGAAAGAAGGCAACTCATACAAGCTTTTGGAGCAAATATAATCTTAACGCCTAAGCTATTGGGAATGCAAGGTTCTATTGATAAAGCAAATGAGTTAAAACAAAAGGATAATAATTCAATAATTTTACAACAATTCTCAAATCCAAATAATCCAAATGTTCATGAAGCTAAAACTGCCCCGGAAATATTAAAAGATATGAATAAAAAAATTGATATATTTATAAGTGGTGTTGGAACTGGTGGTACACTAAGTGGTATAGGAAAAATATTACAAAAAGAGATTCCAAATATTAAAATTATTGCGGTTGAACCAAAGCAAAGTCCTGTAATAAGTGGTGGTGTTGCAAATACACATAAAATTCAAGGTATTGGAGCTGGTTTTATACCTTCAAATTTAGATACTAGTGTATATCATCAAATAATGCAAATAGACGAAACACAAGCAATTAATCAAGCTAAACAATTAGCATTACAAGAAGGGCTTTTAGTTGGTATTAGTTCTGGAGCTAATATAAAAGCTGCTATTATAGAAGCTTCAAAAAAAGAAAATAAAAATAAAAATATAGTAACTATTCTTTGTGATACAGGGGAAAGATATATAAGTACAGAATTATTTAATAAATAATTAAATTTAACACAAGGTATTGAGAAAATGAGTAAAAGTAAAATAGGAATAATAACAATTAGTGACAGAGCAAGTGCAGGTATATACAAAGACTTAAGTGGAAAAGCGATTATTGATACTTTAAATGAATATCTAATATCGCCTTGGGAAAAGGAATATACGGTTATACCTGACAAACAAAATCAAATAGAAACTACAATGAAAGTAATGGCTGATGAATTGAATTGTAGCTTAATAGTTACAACTGGGGGAACGGGACCATCAAATAGAGATGTAACACCTGAGGCAACCCAAAATGTGTGTGATAGGATGATGCCTGGGTTTGGTGAATTAATGCGTCAAGAATCGCTTAAATTTGTACCAACTGCGATCCTGTCAAGACAAACGGCTGGTTTAAGGAAAAATACTTTAATAGTAAATTTACCAGGCAAACCAAAATCTATAAGAGAATGTTTAGATGCAGTATTTCCAGCTATTCCTTATTGTTTAGATTTAATGGGGCAACCTTTTATGGAATGTAACTTAGATATTATAAAAGTATTTCGACCAAAATCTAATTAGATCGATCTATTATACTTTTGTAAATAACTCCATCTATGTGATTAAGTGCTATGTTTTCTATATCGTCTGACGAATCTATAGTAGCTAAGATTTTACTATCAAACATATAGTTGTCTGCTAATTCTTGAGTTCTTTTTAGTATATTTTTACTAGGTATTATATATTTAGCTTCCAGCGAAGATGCATATATAGCATCTTTTATGCTGTTAACCAACACCGCGCTATTTAAATCATTTTTTTGTATATATTTTAAGATATCTATATCAAATTTAAACAGCAAAGTTGCATTTGGTTTTGTATTTTTTATATCAGATATATTATTTATTTTTTCTATTTGTTCGCAAATAATATTTTGATCACCTATTAAAATCATGCTACACACTCACTATTACAGAAGTATTTACCACTACTTAATATTGCATCATTTTTTGATACATAAGTTTTACAAGATGGGCATTCAACCATCGTATCTGTAATTTTATCATATTTTTTTTCTTTGATATTTTCTTCTCTACTTTTTTTAAAAAATACAATATATATCATAAATATAACTATTAAAAAAGCTATTAATTTAAATATCATCCACTAATCCTTGTCGTTTTATATATAAATAATTTCTATATTCGCCTTGACGTATAATCTCATACTTATCAAGATTTGATATTTTAATTTCATCATTACACATACTACCTTTATAAAAAAGATACTCGGTATTCTCATTTCTTATATGTTGTGTTATATTTAATAACAATGATGTATTAGTTACAGCCCTACTTGTAATTAAATCATAAGTAGCTGGAATTATATCTTCAACTCTTGAATTAATTATTTGTACATTACCTAGTTCTAAGGTGTTTTTGACAAAATTAAGAAATGAGACTCTCTTCGTTTTTGGCTCAATAAATACAGCTTTAATATCTGGTCGCGCTATTGATATTAATACACCTGGATAACCAGCACCAGTACCTATATCTACAAAATTCTCAAAGTTATTTAAAAATATTAAAGGATACAAACTATCAACAATATTATCTTCTATTTGTGCAATCTGCAAAGATCCTGTTAAATTATGAACCTTGCCCCACTCCTGTAGTAATTTTATAAATTTATTGCATCTTTTATAAAATTTATCATCAAATATCAAGCCTAGTTTCTCAAATCTTCTTTTTAGTATCACAGTAAATGATCCATCTTCTCTTTTTTGATTTGTAAATAATTTTTATTTTGTTTAGTTTTTCCAACTTTAATAGGTATTCTATTGACGATTTTAACTTTTAAATTGTCTAGTTTTTGTGGGTTATTTGTCAATAAATTTATCTCATTTATATTTAAATAATCAAAAATAAAATCAACAATTTCATAAGTTCTTTCATCATCTTTAAAGCCTAGTTGATGATTAGCCTCGACTGTATCTAGTCCTTTGTCTTGTAAATTATAAGCATTTACTTTATTAAATAATCCGATACCACGACCCTCTTGTCTTAAATATATAACAATACCATCATATTCATTTATATAAGACAAAGCATAATTTAATTGTGCTTGACAATCACATTTGATACTACTAATAGCATCACCGGTTAAACACTCGCTATGAATTCTAACATTTATTGGTTTATTTGTATCCTCTGAAATATCTTTTGTAAATATTATTAAATGTTCTCTAAAAGAATTAGAACAAGGTTCTTGAAAGGATTGTATTAAAAAATCCCCATGAACTGTTGGGAGATTAGCTACTTTTGAAACTTTTATTTGCATAAATTATTAATTCCTATATTAAATAAAAGTATTGTAGCTAATTTTAAATTATAGTATGTAAATAAAATCTACCACTCTACATTAAATTCATTTGCTCCAGAACCAATGGTAACGTAATCTCCATCTGTTATATTGCTATCATCTGACAAGCTCAACATCATCTCGTTTTGATTGTCCCAATATGAGCTTAAAGATAGTAGATAATATAATCTACCACTAGTACTGATAATAGAACCATCCGCCTGATTAGCTTCCATAATTACTTTCGTATGCAGTGTTAAATTATGATCGCCAATTTGAGAGCCATTTTGTACACAATCTTGACTTGCAATTGTACAAGTATAATCAGATACAGTAAATGTGTTTGAACTTGCAACTGGTGTATTAAAATCAACACTTATGTTATATGCAAAATATGGTGCATAAATAGTTAAACTAACCGATTGTGTTCCTGTTGCTTGATCTACTACAGCCTTAATATTACTAATGTTTGAAATATGATCTTTTATAGTAACTGTTATGGTATATGTGCCATTAGTATCATCAAATTTTACCTTATCAAATACTCTGCCCAGTTCGGCTTTAAGAGTATCTACACTTGGAATCCCGCTTGTTTCTACCCACGAATCATAAGAATCAGATATATATCCTTGCTTTCTTTCAAATTCATAAAGCATACTTAGGTATCTTTCAATATCTTCACTTACTATATTAAACTTCGATAACTCACATCCAGTCTTGCACCCAGTAACAACACCGTCTTTTAATTTATCGTAAAACAAAGCTTCTACGAAAATAATCTCACGACCACTTATCAACAAGCTATGATCTGTACTTGGATTATATAAACTTCTTAAGTATGTATTAACCTTATATTTTTTTGTACTATCTGTTGTCGCATTTCGTTGTGTTGCTGCATACATCGATAATGTTAAAACATGTAACAAAACGAAAACTACTATTATATTTTTAATCTTCATGATAACTCCTTTATTGAACTTTTGGGCTTTTATAATTTTTTAACAATTCACTTGTGTCATAAGACTTTCTACTACTAGCCCCATTACTACTAGCCCCATTACTACTAGCCCCATTACTACCAGAACAAGCTTGGAAAGATAATGCCATTAAAGCCAAAATTAATACTTTGAATATTTTATTTATGTACATATGTTGATCCTTTTTATATTTTACTTCAAATGTATCTTACAACCATAATCCTTAATATTTATTGAAATTTAGATAAACTACTACATTTAATTTTAACTCAAGAAAAGGTTCTATAAGAATGTTTAAACTCATTATAGTTTTATTGTCAATATTTACATTTATCTCATGTTCTAGCAAAGAAGAAATGAGATACAATAAGCCAGCTAGTTATTGGTACAATAAAATGTTAGAAGAGATTTCTCAAGAAGAGCTAAACAAGGCTGATGACACTTATATATCTTTAGAGTCGGAACATAGAAAATCACCCCTTTTAGAATCTGCAACTTTTATTATTGCATCTGCACATATGCATACAGAAGAATATACGATGGCAAATTATTATTTTGATCAATACATTAAAAAATTTGTATCCAAAGATAATATTGATTATGTTAGGTATTTGAAAATTAAATCAAAATTTTTAGCTTTCGCATACCAGTTTAGAGAACAAGAATTATTATATGCAACGATCAAGGAAACACAAGAGTTTATTGATAATTATCCAAATTCTAAATATTTATATTTAGTAAACACTATTCAGTCAAGACTTTACATGGGCAAAGCTTTTTTTGATAATGAAATATCAGCTCTTTATGATAGAATTGACAAACCAAAAGCATCTAAATTGTATAAAAATAAAGCGAAACAAAGCTGGGCTAATACGAAAGACATTCAAAAAGTGAATACACCTTGGTATAGAGCAGTATTTGAATAAAAGAAAGGTTAAATAAAAAATGAATTTAGAAAATTACAATAAATTTCCAGACCAATTACCAGTAGTTATAGAAGATGATATGTTTATATATCCTTTTATGGTAGCACCAATTTTTATTAGTGATAAACGCAATATTGAAGCTGTTAATCATGCAACAAATAACAATAAACTTTTAACTATTGCATTAAGTACTCCAAACAATGAGGGAAAGAGAGATAGTGCCTCTTTTTATAATATAGGAGTTGCTGGGAAGATTATGAGGAAGATTGCTCTACCAGATGGAAGAATAAAAATTTTATTTCAAGGATTAACAAAAGTTACAATACAAAATGTTGTAAACAAATCTCCTATTATTGCTAATGTTGATAGTTTAAAAATTCAACCTTACAATAAAGAAGATGTGCAAGTTACATTAAATATTTTATACAAAAATATAACAATATTATCAAACTTGAATTCAAAATTTCCTCCTGATTTAATTCAAACTATAAAAGAAACATCAGATGCCAATAGAGTAGCTGATCTTGTCTCTTCTATATTAACTTTTGACAAACAAGATTCTTATGAGCTTTATTCACAAGTAGATATTAACAAACGCTTAGTAACTTTAATTCAATATATTAAAAAAGAGATAGATAGTTATAAACTTGAGAAGGATATTAATAAAAAAGTAAATAGAAAACTTGAAAAATATCACAAAGATTATTTTTTAAAAGAACAAATGAAGACAATTCAAAAAGAATTAGGTACCAAAAATCAAAAAGACAAAGAGATTGAAGAATTTAGAGAAAAATTAAATAAATTAAAATCAGTAATGCCAAAGCTAGGATACAAAGAAGTTAAAAAACAAATTGACAAATTAAGTCGTATGCATCAAGATAGTGGTGATGCTTCGGTGTTGCATACATTTATTGAGCAAATATTTGAAATACCTTTTGGAAAAATGGCAAATAAAAAGATGAACATAAAAAATGTTCAAAAACAATTAAATAACGACCATTATTCATTGCAAGAACCAAAAGATAGAATTATTGAATTTTTTGGAGTTAAACAATTGTTGGAAAATAGAAATATTAAAAATCCACAAAACAATGGTGCAATATTATGTTTTATAGGACCTCCAGGAGTTGGCAAAACATCTTTGGCTAATTCTATTTCAAAAGCACTCAAACGACCTCTTGTAAGAATTGCACTAGGTGGTCTGGATGATGTGAATGAGCTAAGAGGACACAGAAGAACATATGTGGGGGCAATGCCAGGTAGATTAATAAATGGTCTTATAAATGCAAAAAAAATGAATCCTGTTATTGTGCTTGATGAGATCGATAAAATTAGCACTAACCGCAAGGGAGATCCAACTTCTGTAATGCTTGAGATTTTAGATCCTGAACAAAATAGTGATTTTAGAGATTTATACCTTAACTTTAGTATTGATTTAAGTAATTGTGTTTTTGTGGCAACCGCAAATAACTTAGGTAATATACCTATGCCTTTAAGAGATAGAATGGAATTTATTGAGATCAATAGTTACACACCAACTGAAAAATTTCATATAGCCCACGACTATATAATACCGCAAGAACTAAAAAAACATGGATTAAAAAAAAGTGAAGTAATACTTAGCAATCCAACAATTAAACTTATTATAGAGAAATATACAAGAGAAGCAGGTGTACGAAATTTAAGAAGAGTAATTGCGCGAGTTTTTAGAAAAGCAGTTAAAAATATCATATTTAATAACGATAAAAGAATAGATATAAATAGCAAAAATTTAGAAAAATATTTAGATAATCCTATATTTGAAGTAAATTTGGCAGAAACTAACAATAGTGTTGGTATTGGCAATGGGCTAGCTTGGACTTCTGTTGGTGGAGATGTGCTTAAAATTGAAGCCATTAAATTTAAAGGCAAAGGGTTGTTGCAATTAACAGGAAATATGGGTGATGTGATGAAAGAATCAGCACGTATTGCGTATAGTGTTGTGAAAAGTCTAATTATTAATAAAGATATAAAAATAAATGAGTTGGATATCCACATGCATATTCCAGAAGGTGCAACACCAAAAGATGGGCCAAGTGCGGGAGCTGTGATGGCATTAACACTATATTCTTTGCTAACAAATACTAAAATAAAATCAACCGTAGCAATGACAGGAGAATTAACCTTAACAGGCAAAGTACTTCCTATTGGTGGTTTAAAAGAAAAACTAATTGCAGCACATAAAGCAAAAATGAAAATAGTTTTAATCCCTACAAAAAATTACAAACAAGACTTAAAAGATATCCCTAGTGAAGTAAAAAGTGATATTACAATTATATCTATCAACAATATCAACGAGGTGTTAAAACACTCCTTAGTAGACAACCTTGATTAAAATATCACTTACAAATATAATTATTATTATCAATATTATTATATTTATAGTTCAAAACAACATACAGCACAGTATCATTCTTTTTGGATTAAATATATATATTATCAAATATCATTTATGGTATCAATTGTTATCGACCATGTTTATACATGGTGGTTTCGCACATATTTTAATGAATATGTTTGTATTATTTCAGTTTGGAAATCAAATTGAAACAAACATTGGAAAGTTTAAATATTTATTACTATACATAACAGGAGGATTGTTGACTTCTCTTGGAAGTTTAGGATATATGTATTATAGTGGAAATTGGGCAAATTTGATTGGTGCTAGTGGTGCTATTAGCGTTTTAATAGGTTTTTTAGCCTTACGAGATAAATTTAATAGACAAGGATTAATAATCTGGATATTATTAATATCATTTGCACCGCTTCTCTTAGGGTTGCCTATTGCATGGTATTCACATATTATAGGGTTTATTATTGGCTGGGTGTTAGGGTATATTCTGTGAAACATTTAAAAGGTTATGGTAAGCGATATTTTTCATTAGCAATTATTGCGATGTATTCAACTATCAATAAACTTACTCGTGCAGATAGCAATTATCAATATCATCTAAAAGCTTTTGAATACTTTCAACCAAGTCAAGCACCACCGCGAGCTGATTTTAATTATTAATAAGTAATAAACAAAATATATTAAAATAAGGCAAACAAAATGATAACTAAAATAAAATTAAGCTTGGCGGTATCTACACTGTTGGCTACTTCGGTATATGGAGTTGATGGTAAAATAGTAATTGTAAAAAGTGCAACTAAAACAACACAAAAACTTACACAAGTTACATCAAATATAAATATAATAACTTCTAAACAACTAGAGCAACAACAATACGCAACAGTAATTCAGGCTTTAAATAGTATTGTAGGAGTTAGTTTTGCAACAAATGGTGGTATTGGACAATCATCTTCGGTAGGATTGAGAGGTATGACAAATAGACGTATCTTAATATTAATAGATGGTGTAAGATACAATGATATTACAGGATTAAGTGGTGCCCCATTAGAACATTTAATGGTTTCTAATATTCAACAAATAGAGATCATAAAAGGTGCACAAAGTGGAGTATGGGGTGCTGATGCTAGTGCTGGCGTTATAAACATTATTACAAAAAAAATACAAAATGGACTACATGGAAATATCAATTTTGAATATGGGAGCTTTAAAACAAAAACATATGAAACATCAATGTCGTACAAAACAGATAAATATAATTTTAAAGTTAACTCTCATAAAGTAAACAGTGACGGGTTCACATCTCAAGCACCAAATGGTGTAGATATAGATACATTAGAAAATGATGGATATAAAAACACAACAAATTCTTTTCTAGGAGGCTTTAGCGTAAGTGATACGAACAAAATAGACATATCACACATATCAATAGATGCAACCACACAATTTGATCCTTTTAAGAACCCAAATGGGATAGAAACATCGACAATAAAGAACAATTTAACATCAATCAATTTTAATCATATAGATAGTTTTAATGAGGTTGATATTTATGCTAAACAATCTGTTTTTAGCAGATATTATCCTCAAGGATTTACAAAAAGATTCGATGGAGCAATCGATGAATACGGTTTTAAATCAAGAATTAATTATAAAAAGCAAGACTTTATACTTTTGGGGATGGACAACAAAGAGTTTGAACATAAAAATAATTTAAACAAACAATACAAAAATAAAGGTATATTTTTAACAAATAGCAATATTATTAGTAGTACAAATAAAAGTTATACTATCTTCACACAATCTATAAGATATGACGAACTTGATGAATTTAACAATAAAACAACAGGAAAAATTGGGCTTAAAAATTTTAATGATGATATAACACTTGGTATAAACTATGGTACAGCTTATAATATACCTACACTATATCAGCTATATGATCCATTTTATGGAAACACAAATACCAAATCAGAAGAGATCAGTAGTTATGATTTAAGTGTGCGATACAAGAATTTGACACTCTCTTATTTTAATAATGCTATTAAAAATATGATTGGATATGATAAAATAACATATCAAACAACAAATACTCAAGGGGTCTCTGTTATAAAAGGTATAGAAATAGAATACAAAAGAGACATAACTAAGAATACATTATTAAATTTTAATTATACAACTTTAACAGCTAAAGATAAAGATGAAAATAATTTAGAAAGAAGAGCAAAAGAGAATTTAAAAGTAGCAATAAACTATTCTGGATTTGCAAAAACAAACCTAGTTTTAAATGCAAATTATATTGGAGAAAGATATGATGATAATGCAAGAACAAAGCAAACCGGTAAATATACGGTAATTAACACAGTGGCTAATTATGATATAAATCATAAAATAAAAGTATATTTCAAAATAGATAATATTACTGATAAATATTATCAAACAATTGAGGGTTATGCTACAAGTCCTAGAGCTTATTATGCAGGGATTAAAATTAAATTCTAATGAGATATCTATTTTTACTTTTATTTACTATAAATTTATTTTCATACGATAGAGTTGTTGCACTAAGCCCCGCGATCAATGAAATAATTTATGCACTAGATGATGGGAAGAAAATAGTGGGCAATACTACTTTTTGTAACTATCCAAAAGATGCGAAGCAAAAACCTAAAGTTGGTGGATATTTTACCCCATCTTTAGAAAAGATTATAAGCTTAAAACCGGATATTGTGATTATGCAAAGTAGTAGCGTAAAACTAGCGCAAAAGTTAAATAAACTTGGCATAACAACTAAAATTGTAAAATTAAACAAGCTCAATGATATAAAAAATACCATTAGAGATATAGGTAATATTTTAGATAAAAATAAACAAGCTAAAATCATATTAGGTAATCTAGAATCTAAATTACTTAACACTAAAAATATTATTAAAAATAAAAAAATTTTAATAGTCATAGGACATAATTTAAAGCTAGATAAAAGAATATTTGTCGCAGGTAAAAATTTATATTTTGATGATATTATAAATTTCAGCGGTAACACAAATGCTTTTCAAAATAAGAAAGTTGGTCAACCAATTTTAAATATGGAAAATATAATTGCATTAAATCCTGATATTGTCATACTTCTAGCACCATATATGCAACAAAAAGGTTTGAAAAAGAATGATTTAATCAATCCGTGGTTGTCATTGCCTATACATGCATCTCAAACAAAAGCTATATATGTCTTAAGTGAAGATTACGCAGGTATCTCAAGTCATAGATTAAGTCTATTTTTGGATGATTTTAAAGAATATTTATTAGATGCTAAGACTAGATAACTATTCAAATTATATTTTAAATAATATTTCACTAAAAATAGAAAATAGAAATTTAATTATCTTGGGAGAAAATGGTTCTGGCAAAACAACTTTAGCACTCATGCTAAGCAAACTATTAGAGAATAACGATGTATTATTTAAAAAATCTAACACTAAATTAATAAATTATATCCCTGTAGGGCTTGATATATTTGATGAGTTTATTACTGTTTTTGAATTTTTAGATATAAATTGTTTACACAATAAATATTCTATCAATGAAGTACTTAGAGTATTTAATATAAATTATCTTAAAAACAAATCTTGTAAAAACTTAAGCAGTGGGGAAGCACAGCTAGCCTCAATAGTAGGTGCCATTTTACATAATGCGAAGTATACAATTTTTGATGAGCCAACAAGCAATCTTGATCCATTAAGAGTTAAAAAAATATATACATTATTAAAACAAAACCGATACTTAGAATATAAGATTATCATTACACATAATCTCAATTTAGCTTATAAACTTGGATATGACATAATATTTTTAAAAGATGGTAAAATAATATTTGATGGCTCTTGTCAAAATTTTTTTAATACTACAAATTTAACTACTTTTTTTAATAATAGTGTACAAAAAATTCACGATAATATAATGATCGATTTATGAAATATTTTATTGTTATACTATCTATCATAATTATTTGTATCGCACCTTTTTTTGGGCAAGTAGAAATAAATTTATCTAGCATCATGAACCCTTTAAAAATGGACTATCAAATATTTTGGGATATTAGACTACCTGGAACTATATTGGCTTTTTTTACAGGTGGTATTTTGTCTTTAAGTGGATTAATTTTTCAAACTATTTTTAGAAACCCTATGAGTACTCCATTTACTCTAGGTGTCGCCTCTGGGGCTACATTTTTTACTGCTATTGGTATAGTGCTTGGCTTTGCTTCTTATATATCATTATTTGCATTTTTAGGTGCTATTATTACTATTATAATATTATTTATACTCTCATCAAGATTTAAGAACAATGAAGCCTCATCACTTCTTCTTGTTGGTATTGCATTATCATTTTTTTATAGTGCATCACTTATGGTAGTATTTTTTATAAGTAATTTACAAGAAAGTTATGAAATAGTTAGATTTACAATGGGGAGTTTAGATATAGTTGGCTTTGCAAATGTTTGGATTGTAGTAGTTGCAGGAATATTGCTTTTAACTTTAATTTTAAAATATAAGTATGAATTTAAATTACTTTTAACATCATATCAATTTGCATCACTTAAAGGTATCAATATAAAAAAGATCAACTATACTTTACTTCTAGCAGTATCAATAGCCGTTGGTATTATTGTAAGTATCGCGGGACCCATAGGATTTATTGGACTTATAGTGCCACATATTATAAAAATATTTTATACACAAAGTGCACATAAATTAATTATTCCAATATTTTTTTATGGAGGAGTATTTTTGGTTTTTTGCGATATGATCTCAAGAAATTTAGGAACAAATTCAAATATACCTATTGGAGTAGTTACTTCATTTATAGGGGCTCCATTTTTTATATATTTGATTATTAAACAAAGGAGAATATAATGATAAAAAATATTACAGGACAAAAGGATTTTATTGAAAATTTAAGGGGCAAGAAAGCTACTTTTTTATTAGCACTTAGCAATACAAATACTGCAAATATAAAAGGTATAACACAAGCTGGGATCCCTAATATGATACATCTAACACCGACACTTGATAGCGAGTTTGTTTGTACTGGGGAAGTTAGAAGCTTGAACAACATAGCTAAAACTCCAAAAGGAGTACCGACTCCTGCTTTGATTACTCGTGCCATTCATTTACTTTTACCATACGCAAATATTGAATTGCTTGATTTAGGACTTCAAATTCGACCAAAACTCAACTACTTTAAAATTCATAGATTTAAAATAAATTCGAGCGATTCTATCCATACTAATGCAAATATAAATGCACATGATATATTTCAAAAAGGTATAGAATTTGGGAAAAACTATACTTGCAAGAATGACTATATCATATTAGGAGAATCAGTTCCAAGCGGTACTACTACAGCTAATGCGACAGCTTTAGCACTCGGATATGATTGTCAAAATAAATTTAGTAGTAGTTTTAAAAATACACCAGATAAGATAAAACAAGATACTATTAAACAAGCTTTAAATAATATAAATAATGATGATGATATTTTTGATATTTTAAGTAAAGTTAGTGATAATATGCTTATTTTTAATGCTGGATTTATTTTAGGAGTTAACAATAAAATACCTATCATTTTAGCAGGTGGTACACAGATGGCCTGTGTATTGTTAGTTGTAAATAAAATTTTAAAAGTTATGGATGGCAAAATTGATAGCTCAAACCTAAGTCTTTGTACGACACAGTGGGTAGTTAATGACGTAAATAGTAATATTAAAGACTTAATTAATATGTGTGATTTTAAAATTAATAGTTATTATAGTAATTTTAATTTTTCTACAACTAAGTACCCTGCTCTTAAATTGTATGATGATGGTGAAGCAAAAGAAGGTGTTGGTGCTGGAGGAAGTTTGATATATGGGTTGTTGAATGGATTAACACAAGAACTAATCACTAAAAAAGTTGAAAGCTTATTAAAGGAGTAATATGTTTGAACAAAAACAACAACGAGTATTTAGAGTTACCACAAAAGAGATTATCAATAGATTAGAGGCATTAAAAGGTATTGAAATTACACAACTAAAGGATAAAGTAGAAGTTGCATTTGATAACTATAATGTAGAAGGGGAAGAGAGCTTAAAAGGTTTCGATAGTTGGTGTGATATAAGTGCCAATGGTAACTATGAGTTGTCTGTTGGTGTTGACCACCAAAACGCCTATGAATTCACACTATATGTTAAAATTTTACATGGTAAAGCTAGTATAACTAATGTACTATAGATTAAATATTTAAATGTTTATTTTATATTTTGGTGGTCAAAAAAGTGGCAAATCCAAATTAGCAGAACTTGCGGCTTTAAAGTTAGCACAAGATAATTATATATCTACGAAACCATTCTATATAGCTACTTATAATAATACTTTCAACGATATGAATATGCAAAAAAGAATCAACAAACATCGTAAGCAACGAGGTGATAAATTTATTAATATACAAGAACAATTTGATTTACCAAAAGTTATAAAAGAAAATCAAACCTATTTAGTAGACTGTATTTCTATGTGGATTTTTAATCATTTAGAAACTTCTCAAGAATATTTTATTCAACAAATTAAACAACTATCACATCTAAATACAAATATTGTTTTTGTATTAAACGATGTCAATTGTGGGATAATTCCTACTTCAAAGATGGGTCGCAAATTCGTTGATTTAACAGGAGTTGTAGGGCAAAAATTAGCTCAAATTTGTGATAAAGTTTATGAAGTAAAATTGGGGATACAAATACAAATAAAATAATGGAAAGTACTTATATAAAATGGTTTAAACGCCACTTGCTCAAACATCAAAATATAATAAAACGGCTCGATCATCTTCAAGATAACAATATAATTGAATATTTTAAATATGAAAATATGAAAGACAAAGAGCATAAATTTTGCACACTATATAAAAACAATACAAAATGTCATGATATGGAAAATTTAAATTGTTATTTATGTGCATGTCCGCATTTTAGAGTAACTAGTAGTAAAAGTTATTGTGCTATTGATTCTAAAGATGGTGGATTTGTTAAAGATAAAAATGGTTTTATACATCAAGATTGTTCAAACTGTACAATACCTCATGAAGACATCTTTATAAAAAATAATTTTTCTAAAAACTGGGCTTTAGTCATGAAGGATGTCATATAAAGAATCTGTATTTGGGGTTAAAATTCTCTTTTAGTTACTTTTCTATTTTGCCTATCAAGTTTAAAACTACAGATAATTTATCTCAAAATGATATATTAAAATATATGTTATTATTTTTTCCATTAGTTGGGATTGCCATATCAGTTATTTCAATTTTATTTTATAGTATATTTGAATCATCTTGGTATACAGCACTTTTATCATCGATACTATATATGATATTGTATGGATTTTTACATACAGAAGCCATCGCAGATGTAATTGATGCACTATATGCAGTACATGGTGGAAAAGATGGATTTAAAATTATAAAAGAACCCACAATAGGAGCCATGGGCTTACTGTATACTGTTTCATTTTTATTTTTAAAATTATCTAGTTTAACATTGGTATTTTTAAATAATCTTTTTTTAGAATTAATTGTCATAAGTATATTAAGCAGGTTGTCTATTTTATATATAATATTTTTTAATGATTTTAGATCAACTTTTGTAAACTCTTTAAAATCTAGTATTTGTTTTAAATATACAATAATTGCCAGTATTATATATTGTTTATTTGCGATACTATTAACTCAAATCTCATTTTTTTTATTAGCTATGTTAACAATACTCACAAGTTATTTATTTATAGATTATTTAAAACGAAATTTACATTTTCTAAATGGCGATACTTTAGGTATGAACTTAGAATTAAATGAACTAGTTATGTTAATATTTTTTCATCTTGCAATTTAAAAGATAATATAAATGACAAAATTAAACACACAACTGTAAAACCATACAATATATCATAATTCGTTAAACTCAATAACACTCCACCAATAATAGAAAAAAACATACCGAATGAAACAATATTTGTTTGTAACGCAGAATAGATGGGTCTTTGCTCTTCTGGTGCTAAAATCAACAAAAGATTACCGGATGATATTCTAGTCCCATCCATACTTGCACCAACAATAAAAAATATAAACATATACATATACAAAGATGTGCTAAAAAAAGATAATACTACAGCTAGTATGGTCATAAATATAGTAACATTTGATATAAGCTTATTTAGACCATTTGAACTAAGTTTTCCCCAAACAATATTACTAAACATTGCCCCTACCATTTGAGAAGTTATCAAAAACCCAATAGCATAGCCTGTTAGTTCTGTTTTTCTTTGTGCATCTAAAATAATAAAAGGTAAAGAAAATAAATAAGAATACGCTAACAGAAAAGTTAAGATCTGAATTCTAAGCTGATTATCTTTTTTTAATATTGTAAATGCATTGTTTAGAAATAATTTAAAAGATTTTTCTTTTTGCAATATGTTTTCTTTTATAGGTTCATCGATTGTACCTATTGCTAAATATCCAAAACCCATCAAAAAAGCACTAATTATAAATAAAATGCCAAAGCTAAAAGGCGGGCTATAGCTTTCTAAAATATAAGCAGTCCCTACTCCACTCATCAATGCTCCAAAGCCTGAAAAAAATTGCCTTACAGACATAGTATGTCCTCTAAATTTGTGCGTAAATACTTTTGCTATAATCTCTCTAAAGTATATAGCACCAAAACCAGCAGAAAAAGAAAAAATAAAAAGACCGATACCTATAGCCCATAAAGTCAAAGTGTGATTATTTTGTCCAAGCAATAAAATAGCAACACCAATAAAAAACCATGAAAAAAATCGAGTTATCAAAACTCTTCTAAAATACGGTATCATTCTAGGGTAACTTTGAGCATGAAAAGCAGCATACAGCTGAACAATAATAGCTCCTCCTCTAAGTAACGAAGAAAAAAAACCAATTAATACAGAACCTCCACCAAAATAACTAACCATCAAAGGTAAAATAGTGTGAGGTTCAGCAATAGTGGTACCTATTGAGAGAAAAAAACCGTGAAGAATATTTTTTTTATGATTAGATTTTTTATTCTTTGATTTGGGCATATATACTATAAAAAAATACTTTGAATTGATTCATTTGTATATATTCGTTGAATAGTTTTTGCTGTAATTTCGGATGCAGTTAAAACAGTGATTTTATCATGCTTATGTTTTAGTGCAATAGTGTCTGCGATAACCAATTCATCTAAAGAACTCTTAGAGATACGGTCAAACGCTGGGCCACTTAAAACACCGTGAGTACAACATGCCATAACACTTGTAGCACCTTTTGACTTTAATATATTAGCTGCTTTAGTTAAAGTCCCTGCCGTATCTACCATATCATCTAAAATAATAACATCGTAACCTTTGACATCACCTATTATATTCATCACTTCACTTACATTAGCTTTTTCTCGTTTTTTATCAACAATAACTAAATCATATCCTAAAAACTCTGCATATGTTCTAGCTCTTGCAACTCCACCTACATCAGGAGATGCTATAATTGGGTTTTTAAGTTTTTTTGATTGTATATAATCTACAAATAAAGTTGAACCTGTAAGATGATCAACGGGTATATTAAAAAACCCTTGAATCTGTGAAGCATGCAAATCTATAGTAATAACTCTATGTACGCCTGCTACTTCAAGCATATCTGCTACAAGTTTAGCTGTAATAGGTACTCTAGGTGCTGCTTTTTTATCTTGTCTTGCGTATCCAAAATATGGAATAACAGCATTAATCGTACCAGAACTACTTCTTTTTAATGCATCAACAACTATTAACAATTCCATCAAATTATCATTAGCAGGTGCACAAGTAGATTGAATAACAAATACATCTTCTCCTCGTACAGATTCGGATATCATCACACTTATTTCACCATCACTAAATTTATTTATATCAATATTAATTAATTCTTTATTTAAAAATTTAGCTACTTTTTTTGCAAATTCCAAATTTGCACTACCAGATACCAGTTTATATCCACTCATTTTATGTCCTCTCTATTAGTTTATTTCTCTACATCAATTTGGGCAAAAAGTGTTGCACTTAGTGTTTTATTGTATAATCTAAACATTTGTAGCAACTTCATATCCAATGCATCATCATCGCTTCTTAAACTAAAACTATTTGAAATATCTTCATCAAAAATCCATAATAATGAATTCTTAGATATTTTTGCAATATTAGCTTTAACACTTTGACTTCTTCCTATATACCAAAAGGTATAGCCATCTGGAAATGAAATATCTAACATATCTTTAATTAACTCAATATCATTTTCATTTTGCATATTGCAACTTTCACTAACAAAAGATTTAAAATTGTAAAAAGGCAAAAGTGGTCTTTGATTTGATGGTAAGTTTATATTCGATATAATATAATTTAAAAACCATTCTCTTTGGTAATCTGTGACGATCAATACTGAATTATTTTTATCCAACAAATTTACAACTGCTTTAGAAATCAAAGGTGTCCAGTCATACTTTCTTTCTTCTAGCCATGAACCAATTAGCTTATCTTCTCTTATGGTATCAATAGTCCAATTTAAAAATTCTTGCATTTTAGCTACCTCTATTTTTCTAATTCATATGCATTATGCAATGAACGAACTGCAAGTTCTGCATATTTTTCGTCAATAATTATTGATATTTTAATTTCGCTTGTACTAATAATATTAATATTAATATTATCTTTTGCCATTGAAGTAAAAGCTTTAGATGCGACTCCTGTGTGAGATTTCATACCAACACCAACAATAGAAACTTTACAAATATTACTATTGTAATCTATTTTTTGACTATCTTCTTCAAAATTAAGCATTATAGATTTTACTTTTTCAATTGAATCTGAAGAAACAGTAAAATCAAGATTTGTAGTATTGTTTAAACCTCTTGTTTGTACTATCATATCAACATTAATATCATCATTTGCAAGTGCCGTAAAAATAGATGATGCAATACCTGGCTTGTCTATTAAACCATACATTCCAATTCTTGTTTGATTCTTATCTAAAGCAATTCCGCTTACTATTGGTGCTTCCATTATATCTTCCTTTGTCCCTTCATGTGTTATTAGTGTCCCTTCTACTTCTGGAGTAAAAGAACTTCTTGATACTAGATTAACATTTAATTTTTTAGCCATTTCGACACTTCTATTTTGTAAAACTTTTGCTCCCAGTGAAGCTAATTCTAACATCTCATCATAAGATATTTTTACTAATTTTCTAGCTTTTGGTTCAATTCTAGGATCAGTAGTATAAATACCATCTACATCTGTATATATTTCACAAATATCTGCATTCAAAGCTCCAGCAATTGCAACAGCAGTCAGGTCGCTCCCTCCGCGTCCAAGTGTTGTAACTTTACTATCCACACTTACACCTTGAAAGCCAGCGACTACAATTATCTTCCCGCTTGAGAGAATATTCTCCATATTTGATGTATCTATTGTTTCAATTCTAGCATTCATATGTTGTGATGTTGTGATGATACCTGCATCTGCCCCACTCATAGAAATGGTTTTAAAACCTTCTTCATTAAGAGCGATTGAAAGAAGTGCGGAGGTGACTCTTTCTCCTGAACTTAACAACATATCCATTTCAGCTTTATTTGGTGTATTTGAAAATGTACAAGCATATTCAATTAGTTTATTTGTTTCACCGCCCATAGCACTAACAACAGCAACTATATCATCGCCTAAGTTTTTAAATTTTTTAATTATTTGTACTACATTTTTTATTTTATCCAAAGAACCGACACTAGTGCCTCCAAATTTTAACACCCTTAACATAAACTATTTACCATTTATATATAACCCTCTTTTCTAAAATATGCTAATATTTGCTTATAAACAGTTCTTTTAAAAAATGTAATGTGCTCATAAAGCTGACTAGTTGAAACAAATTTATACTTGCTAAATTCTGGTACATTTGTATCAATATTTACTTTTGCACCTTTTTTTAATTTTACCAAATAATACTTTTGTTTCTGGCCGTCAAAAGGAACCATCTTTTTGGCAACTGCTAGAGGAAAATCATAACTAACCCAACTAGGATACTCTGCAATAATATCTACTTCATTTGTCCCTATCTCTTCTTTTAATTCTCTAAATAAAGCTTCTTTAGGAGTCTCGCCTTTGTCAATTCCGCCTTGTGGAAATTGCCAAGCATCTTTAACATCTATCCTTGATGCAATAAATATTTCGCATTTCAAAGGGTATGAAGCAGACAATACAATTGCAGCAACATTTGGCCTATAATTTTTATCTATTTTATTTTCCATTAAATTTATTACCTTATAATATAATCATTAAATATATTTTTATTAAGTATATCTAAGGGTTATTTAAAAATTGCTTTTATACATTCATATACCATTTTGTGATAGTAAATGTCATTATTGTGCTTTTAATTCATATACTTCACTACATCATTTACAAGATGATTTCGTTAAGGCATTATGTTGTCAATTAAAACATGAACTAGAACAAATACAGCACGAAAACATAGAAACTGTTTTTATAGGTGGAGGGACACCTAGTTGCTTATCAATTATACATTTTGAACAAATTTTTTATATACTGCAACCTTATTTAAAACATATAAAAGAGATAACTTGTGAAGCGAATCCAAATTCAGCTACTAAAAGTTGGCTAAAAGGTATTTATGATCTAGGGATCAATAGAATTAGTTTTGGAGTGCAAAGTTTTAACGATGAAAAACTCATATTTTTAAATAGAAACCATACTTCCAAGATGGCAACCACAGCTATACAGACAGCGTTTGATATTGGATTTCAACATATCAACTGCGATATTATTTATGATACTATTTTAGACAATAAAAAGCTTTTAAACAAAGATTTAAGTATAATAAATCAACTACCAATCGATCATATTAGTGCGTACAGTTTAACAATAGAAAATAAAACAAAATTTTTTAACCAAACAAATGTAAGGGTTGAAAATATAAAATTAGCACATTATATTTTTGATATTTTAAAAAAATACGATTTTATACAATATGAAATATCAAACTTTGCTAAAAATAAAGAGGCTTACTCTTGTCATAACATAGGATATTGGGAATACAAACAGTATTTAGGATGTGGGGCAGGAGCTATTGGATGTATCAACAACAAAAGATTATACACACACACCAATATCGCAACATATATTAAGAACCCTATATCTTATAAAAATATTGAAACACTAAGCAATAATGACATCAAAATAGAAAAAATACTGTTAGGCTTGAGAAGTAAAGTTGGTATTAATAGGAGCTTGTTAAACAAAAAAGAGTTACAAAATGCTATTGAATTAGTAAAATTAGATAAAATGTTATTAAAAAATGATAGATTTTACTCAACAAATTTTATGTTAGCTGATGAGTTAGCACTACACATCATATAGTTTTATGTTATCATACTATCTTTACAACAAAGAGACTTAATGCAAAATAGCTATCAAGTATTAATAAAAAAGTATTCTCAACTTTTAAAAGATATTACACATATCCCACAAAAAGAAACAGAGATACTACTACTGCATATTTTAAAAAAAGATATGCTTTGGTTGCATATAAATTATCATAAAGTATGCGATACGGCTACCCAACAACAATTAAAAAAATTAGTTGAAAAAAGAGCAACACATTATCCGTTAGAATATATAACAAGCAAAACAACATTTTATGAAAAAGAGTTTATAGTGCAAGATGGTGTTTTAATACCACGATGGGAAACTGAGATTATTATCGATAAAGCTAAAGTATTATTAAAAAATATTGTAAACCCAACAGTCGTTGAAATTGGAACAGGCAGTGGTATTATATCTATTACATTGGCTTTATTGATAAAAGATATCAAATTAATAGCAGTTGACATTAGTGACAAAGCATTAGAATTGGCCAAGAAAAATGCTATCAAACATAAAGTTGATCATAAAATTACTTTTATCAAAAGCAACCTTTTTAGTAATTTAAAAACGATTGATTTTAATATGTGTATATCAAATCCACCATATATATCAAATAGCTACAAATTGCCATATAATGTACAATATGAACCATTCGATGCACTTTTTGGAGGATGTAATGGTGATGAATTATTAAAAAAGATTATTCAAGAAACACATAAAAATAATATTCAATATCTTATATGTGAAATGGGATACGATCAAAAAAAATCACTTGACAAATTTTTACAAAGATTTAATCCTCTAAAAATTAAATTTTATAAAGATTTATCTAAATTTAATAGAGGCTTTGAAGTTGAATTTAAAATATGAAGTTTAACAAAGTATATATAGAAATTACCAACATATGTGGTTTATCTTGTAGTTTTTGTCCAACAAAAATATTACCATCCACAACTATGGATTTACAAGTGTTTGAAAATATTTTAGTACAACTTAAGCCATACACAAAAGAGATTACTTATCATATTTTTGGTGATCCATTAACATTGTCAAATTTAAAACAATACCTAGACTTATCTTTAAAACATAATTTTAAAGTACATATAACTACAACTGGTTATTATCTAAATAAATTTGATTTAAATTTGTTTTTGCACCCTTGCATTAAACAAATCAATTTTTCACTAAATAGTTTTAATAAAAATAATATAGATAAAACACTAAATGAATATTTAGACCCGATGTTTAAATTGTCTAGTTTAAAACTAGATAACAATATTAATAGTTTTTTAAATTTTAGGTTATGGAATCTGGATGTAAACAACAAAGAAGAGTTATTTAATAGCGAAATTATAAATAAATTAGAAACAAATTATAATATAAATTTATCCAATATTGAGTATAAAAAACCAACTAGATTAGCCAATAAAATTAAATTGAACTTTGATAATTACTTTCAGTGGCCAACTTTAAAATCAAATCATTACAGCCATGGAACCTGCTATGGCTTAAAGTCTCATTTTGGAATACTAAGTTCTGGAGTAGTAGTGCCTTGTTGTTTAGATAGTAACGGTGTAGTAAATTTGGGAAATATTAAAAATAAATCTCTTAAAGAGATTTTAACATCTACAAAAAGTATCAACATTATAAACGGATTTAAACACAATATTGCGACAGAAGAGTTATGTAAGAAATGTCAGTACAAAGATAAATTTAAGAAGATTTAGTTATAATGTCCGAAATTAAAAGCATAAGGGATTGTTATGGCAAGAAGATGTATGGTATCAGGAAAAGGTCCAATGAGTGGGAACAATGTAAGTCACGCAAAAAATAGAACAAAAAGAAGATTTTTACCAAATCTAAGATCTGTTAAAATTCAACTAGAAGATGGTACTTCTAGAAAAATAAAAATTTGTGCTAAAGAATTACGAACTCTCAAAAAGAATTCATAGCACAAAATAACAAGATGTTTTATAATTTTTTTAAAAACATCAAAAAAAACAACAAGCCAGAATTTGACTTAAATTCAGAAATTTATTCACAATTTAAACATTTTAGATTACCTTTCATACTGTTACAAAGTATTATGATGATTGGTACCATGGGATATATGGTTATCGATGATTTTACAATACTAGATGCTATATATCAAACCGGTATTACATTTACGACAGTTGGATTTGGGGAAGTTGCCCCTATCTCTCCTGCTGGAAGACTTTTTACTATAACTTTAATTATTTTTGGTTTTTTAATATTCACATTATCAATTACAGTACTTATACAAGTCTTAGTTAAGGGTAAATTTTTAGACTTATACAAGGAGCGAGATATGCTATATAAAATAGCAAGACTTAGAAATCATTTTGTAATATTCCATCATAATGAATATACAATACAATTAGTACGACAATTTAAACAAAATCATATTCCATTTGTAGTTGTTGATCCAAGAGAAGATTTAGAACAAATTGCAAAAGAGCATAAATATCCATATTATATAATAGAAGAAACTTATACAGAAAATGCTTTTTTAAAATCGCACCTATCCTCTGCCAAGGGGGCTATATCTTTGTCAAAGAATATTTCTGACAATATAACAATTATCGCTTCTATTAGATTATATGAAAAAGAGATAGGGAGAAATAATCCATTTTTAGTAATTTGTAATGCAGAAACTCAACATGATATAAATAGACTAAAAAAACTAGGAGCCAATAAGGTTGTGGCACCCCCTGCACTTATGGCAAAAAGAGTAAGTGCTATGGCAATAAGACCAGATATGGAAAATGTTCTTGACGAATTTTTATATAAAAAAGATACGCCAATTGATATGGAAGAACTAATAATAAACGATGGTAGTTGGCTTTGCGAAAATAAACTAAAAGATGCTCATCTAAGAGATAAATTGCAAGTAGCTATTATTGGAATTACAGAAAGCAATGGTAAATTTATTCAAATGCCAAAAGGAAATACCATCATACATGCAGGATGTAAACTTCTTATTGTTGGAAACCAAAAAGGTATATGGAAAGCAAAAAAAATTGTCAATTTAATCGAAAAACCAAAAGGACTATAATTATGTTTAGTATTTTTCCACTCAAAGGCACAATTGGTGATATTAATGGATTTTACTGTGATGGTATTGATAATGTAGGATTTATATATTCAGATACTCTATGTGAAATTGAGGCAATTTTTACGAAAAATAAATTTCAAGCTGCACCATTAAAACATTTTATCAATAAAAAAAGTTTTAAAACAAATTTTGTACTTATAAATTCAAAAAATGCAAATGCTATGACAGGACAAAATGGTATTGATGATATAGATGAAATATTGGATAAATTAACAAATATCAATAAAACTATAGTCAATCCTATCATGAGTAGTACAGGAGTGATCGGGGTTCCTTTGCCAAAAGAGAAAATTTTAAATAGTGCTGCAAAATTTGATCTATTATCACAAAATGGTACAAATTTATCAAAAGTTATTATGACTACAGATAATTATCCTAAAAGTTGTTTATACAAAGTTGTGTTACAAAATGGGAGTTCTTTTCAAATAGGTGCAGTAGCAAAGGGTGCTGGTATGATAAATCCAAACCTTGCCACTATGTTATGTTTTATCTGTACAGATGCCAATATTCCAAAGAATGACATGAAAGAACTACTACTGGTCAACAATCGCACTAGCTTTAATGCTATTAGTGTAGATGGCGACACTTCTACTAATGACACTGTTATGTTACTAGCAAACAAAACTTCTTCATCATATGATAAAGAAGCCTTCAAAGAGGTTTTAAAAATGGTAATGAATGATATGGCTATGCTAATAGTTGAAGATGGTGAAGGTGCCACTAAATGTGTAGCGTTTGAAATTGTAGGGGCTATTAATGATCAAGAAGCTCAAATAGTTGCCAAGGCATTATCTAATTCGCCACTAGTTAAAACTGCTCTTTTTGGGGAAGATCCTAACTGGGGAAGAATTGCCTCTACAATAGGTGCTTCAGGAGTAACTTGCGATGAAGAAAAACTAACTATTTCATTTGGTGATATTTGCTGTTTTTATAAAGGTGAAATAATATTTGATAAAGAAACGGAACAAAAAGCATCCGATATACTAAAAACAAATAAATTTAAAATAACATGTGATTTAGGATTAAAATATGGTAAGTTTACTGCATATGGTTGTGATTTAGGATATGAATATATAAAAATAAATGGCAATTATAGAACCTAAGCAAAACTTAGATAAAATACAAAAAATTAAATAAAAGGTAAAAAAATGTTTCATGAATATAGAGATGTAGTTACAGCACTAAAAATCAACAATAAACACTTCAAAAAAGTTTTTGATAAACATAATGCACTACATGACCAAATTGAAAAAGCTGAAGAGAGTGGAGTTGATCATATAAATCCTATTGAAATTGAATCTTTAAAAAAATTAAAATTAAAATTAAAAGATGAGGCTTATGCTATGATTATGGATTTCAAGAAAACTCAATAATGAAAATATCTGTAATCCAAGGACCTAACTTAAACATGTTAGGTATTAGAGAACAACATATATATGGACCGATGAGCTTAGATGATATTCATCGACAAATGAAAGATACAGCCTTACAAAATAAAATTAAAATAGATTTTTTTCAATCAAACTTAGAAGGTGAAATTGTTGATAAGATCCAAGAGTGCTTAGGAGAAGTAGATGGTATTATTATAAATCCTGCAGCTTACTCTCACACAAGTATCGCTATTGCTGATGCGATAGCCGCGGTAAATTTACCTACAGTTGAAGTTCATATTTCTAATATTTACAAAAGAGAAAAGTTTAGACAAAAGTCGATAACTGCATCAAAAAGCACAGGTGTTATCACAGGCTTCGGGCCATTTGGCTACCACCTAGGACTTATTTCTATAATTCAAATTATTAATGAAATCAAACTGCACGATCAACAAACAAAAGCTACAAAAACTGAATAACTACATTTTAAAAAACGAAAATAGTTGTTTTTACGAATGTGGCTATAGCTGTGATAACTTAATTTATCTTAGTTTAGGTAGCCAAAAACTCTTTATTACAGATGGAAGATATGAGATAGATGCCAAGCTAAATGTTAAAAACTGTCAAGTTATAGTTTCGACAAACTTAATTAAAACTGCAAGAAAGATATTAAAAACATCAAACATTAAAAAGATCAATTTCGATCCATTTGACTTCGATGTCGCTTCATTTTTACAACTATCAAAAAAACTAAATATTAATTTTAAACAAAAACCTAATTTTTCAAAATTAAAGCGGATCATTAAGACTAATGATGAGATAAAATTAATCAAAAAAGCTATGGATATTGGAAAAGATGGTTTCAAGAAATTTAAAAAGTTTTTAGATTTAAAAGGATACAATCAAAACGAATTATATTTAAATTTTATGGCAAAATCTATCATGAGCGATTATGGGAAATATCAGTTAAGCTTCGATCCAATCACAGCTTGCAATGAAAATTCAGCTAAACCCCATGCTTACCCTTTGGAAACACGATTTAAACACAATAGTTTATTTTTAATGGATGCGGGTGTAAAATACGAAAGATACTGTAGTGATAGGACAGTCACTTATATCAATAAAAAAAATAAATTACAGCAAAAAATTTATGATATTGTTTTAAAAGCTCAAGAAAATGCCATAAATAAAACATCTATCGGGATGAAGGCATCTGAAGTTGATAAATTAGCTAGAGATGTTATTGAAAAAGCTGGTTATGGAAAATATTTTGTTCATAGCACAGGACATGGTATAGGACTAGATATTCACGAATACCCACATATATCAAAAACTAGTGATATTATCATAGAAGAAAATATGGTTTTTACTATTGAGCCTGGTATCTATTTGCCAAATAAATTTGGTATTAGAATTGAAGACACTGTTGCTATACAAAATAACAAGGCTGTTGTATTATAACATGGATAAAAGCTACATTTCAAATTTAATATCTTTTTTATTGGTTGTATTAGGTTATAGTATTAATAATAATACGATTTTAACCATAGGTCTTTTTGCTTTAAGTGGTTCTGCTACAAATTCGATTGCAATTTATATGTTGTTTGAAAAAGTTCCATTGCTTTACGGTAGTGGTGTGATTGAAGATAGATTTGCACAATTTAAATTATCAATTCATAATTTAATTATGATAGAATTTTTTACAAAAAACAATATTGATCATTTTTTTAAAAGTAAATTATCATCTAATAAAATAAATTTTGAGCCATTATTAGAAAAAACTGATTTTACACCTGCTTTTGAAAGTTTAAAAAGTGCTGTAATGGAGTCTAGTTTTGGTAGTATACTTAGTATGTTTGGTGGAGTTCAAGCCTTGGAGTCATTAAAAGATCCATTTGAACTAAAAATCAAATCTTCAATCAATAAAATAATACATACAAATACATTTCAAAATACACTAAAAGAATCGTTATCAAATAGTAATTTTAACGATGATATTTTAAATAAAATAGATTCTATAGTAAATGAACGATTAGATCAATTAACTCCTAAAATGGTTAAAAAAATTATACAAGAATTAATCCATGAGCATTTAGGCTGGCTAGTTGTTTGGGGTGCTGTGTTTGGTGGACTAATTGGTTTAATAAGTTCTTTCTTTATAATCCATTCATAGTAGATAACAAACCTTCTATGGAATCAATCGTTTAAAACTCTAACACAACGAACAAAATTGTCTGCCGTCTTACCATGACTATCGTCAGTACCGTCTAGGAAAAGAATTATCCAAGCATTACCAGTAAACCCTGCATGCGTAGTGGACGACCAGTAAAAATTAGAAGTCGTATTTTGAAATACACTACTTATTATAGCAGGATCATATTTACTTTTATCAACCAATCCATATAGTTCATTGAAATTTGGTAGATGCCAATCGCTATATCCAGCAA
>UOYO01000024.1_pt1 | contig 44775 bp, 47 predicted proteins | sample 2023441 | NCBI WGS metagenome assembly UOYO01 (sample SAMEA4473313, study PRJEB15554) | hydrothermal vent metagenome | biome: marine basaltic hydrothermal vent biome; feature: marine hydrothermal vent; material: water | place: Pacific Ocean | collected 2011-06-14/2011-07-23 | depth 1199 m
TAAAAAGTAGTTTCATAAGTTCTAAAATATTATAGTTACTATGAAATTTAATATAAAAACAATAAATATAAGGATATTTTAAGTGAAAGCAAAATTATTGGATATTTTAGTAGAAAAAATTAGACTTAAACATTATAGCAAATCTACTGAGCAGACATATTATTATTGGTGCAAGAGTTATATATTGTATCACAATAAACGCCATCCCAAAGATATGGGTAAAGATGAGATTGAGAGATTTCTAACCCATCTTGCGATTGAAAAAAATGTAGCACCTTCTACTCAGAATCAAGCTTTTAATGCTGTTTTATTTTTATATCGTGAGGTTTTAGATATTGATACTACAAATTTTAATATTCAATCCCTCAGAGCAAAAGAGCGAACAAAAGTACCTGTGGTCTTAAGTATAGATGAAGTGAAACAAATTTTGACAAATATTACAGGAGTTAATGGGATTATAGTATCTTTATTGTATGGTTGCGGGCTTCGTATAAAAGAGGTTTTAAGACTTAGAGTAAAAGATATTGATTTTGAGTATGAGAATATTTATATATTTGATAGTAAATCTACCAAAGACAGAATTATGCCACTTCCACTAAAACTCAAAGATAGTTTAAAACAACAAATCGCAAGGGTAAAAACTATCCATACAAAAGATTTAAATGATGGTTATGGAAGTGTTTATATGCCTCATAATTTAGCATTCAAATTTGAAAATAGTAGCAAAGAATTAAAATGGCAATATGTTTTTCCTGCAAAATCTTTATCACATGACAAAAGGGAAAGTGTTACAAGACGACATCATATCAATGATATCACCATAAATCGAGCTATTAAAAAAGCGGTTAATTTGTGTGGTATTCACAAAAGAGTAACAGCCCATACTTTTAGACACTCTTATGCTACTCATCTGCTTCAAAATGGTACAGATATACGATCTATTCAAGAGTTGTTAGGCCATAAATCTGTCGGAACTACGATGATATATACTCATGTAGTAAAAGAGTTAAATAAAGATATTGTAAAGTCTCCTTTGGATTTTTGATTTATCATATTTATATCTTATATTTTAAACCTTTTCTCATAGCTTCAACTACTTGTATATCGGCTTTTATGCCTGTAAATAATTCAAATGCTAAAACCCCTTGATAAAGTAGCATATCTTCCCCATCTTTATATTTCAGATCTTCCTTTTTTGCTAATTGTAAAAAAGGTGTTTGTTTGCCATATATACAATCAAAAGCATAATCTGCCCTTATTAATATATGTTCTAATATATTTTTAGATATAGGGTATTCACGATCATTTAATCCAGCACTTGTAGAGTTGATGATAAGTTGATGTTGAGGGAAAGCCATATAATCTAGTTCATCCCAAGAATATGTTTTACATTTGAGATGTTTAAAAAACTCTAATTTTTTTTCACTTCTATTGATTATCGTTGTGTTTATATTTTTATTTTTTAAGGCTACTGCTATTGCTTTTGCTGTTCCCCCAGCGCCTAAAATTAATGCTGATTTGATGCGACCAAAATCTTCAATTGCCTTTATAAATCCTGGTGCATCTGTATTGTAAGCTATGATTTTTCCATTTTCATTTATATAGGTGTTAACAGCTCCTATCTCTTTAGCAATTCCTTTTACTTCGTTAGCATATTCAAAAGCATCCTCTTTGTATGGTACAGTAATGTTTGCGCCATTTATGTTGTTGTCTAAAAAATGTTTTTTTATAAAATGCCCATCTTCTAGTAAAGTTTTGGTGTAATTAGCATTAAAGTCTATGTATTTAAATCCTGCATTATGCATTTGTGGTGATTTGGAGTGTTTAACTGGATTTCCATAGATTGTAAATTTCATTTTATTTCCTATATTTATTTTAGGAAATAATAGTATAATATCTTTTAAAATTAATAATAAAACAAGGAATTTAAAATGGCAACAGCAAGTGCAAGACATATATTAGTAGAAGACGAAGCAGTTTGTAGTGATTTAAAATCTAAAATATCAAGCGGTGAAACAACATTTGAGATTGCTGCAAAAGAATATTCTAAGTGTCCATCTGGAAATGATGGTGGTGCTTTAGGCACATTTGGAGAAGGTCAAATGGTACCTGAATTTGACAAAGTTGTATTTAACGATGAGATTGGTGTAGTTCATGGTCCAGTTAAAACTCAATTTGGTTGGCATCTATTAGAGATAACTGGACGAAATGATTAATATTTAAAATGGCAAAAGAACATATTTTTGATATATCCGCAAAACTTGATATGAGTGAGATGAAAAATGCAGTTGTACAAGCTCAAAAAGAGGTAAATAATCGCTATGATTTTAAATCAATAGATAAAACTATAGAATTAAATCAAATCAACAAAACCTTAGTGCTGTTGAGTCAAAGCGATCAAAAAGTTGATGCTATGAAAGATATTCTTATTTCAAAAATGAATAAAAGAGGCGTATCTATTAATTCACTAGAAGAATTTAAGACAGAAGATGCAAGCGGTGGAAAAAGAAAGTTTACTTATAAAATAATTGATACAATTTCAAAAGATGAAGCTAAAATTATACAAAGTGAAATAAAATCTTTAAAACTAAAAGTAACGGCTACAAATCAAGGTGATGAGATAAGAGTTTCTGGAAAAAATATTGATGATTTACAAAAAGTGATGAGACATTTAAAGTCATTAAAACTTAAATCCCCATTAGTATTTGAGAACTTTAGGTAGTGCACAGGATGAACTGGCAAAATATAAAATCACAAATGACAAGTTTTCTAGAAGATGAAGTATCTAAAACAGGTCTATCAAGAGTTGTAGTTGGCCTTAGTGGCGGTTTGGATTCTGCTATTGTAGCTACTTTATGTAAAGAGGTATTTAAAAATAATTTACTAGTAGTACTTATGCCATCTTATGCCTCTAGTAAAAACAGCACTAAAGATGCTATTGAACTTTGCAATAAATTTGACATTAAGTATGAAATTGTTTATATCAGCAATATGATAAAAGGATATTTTGGCAATATTAAAGATAGCACACCACTGCGAATAGGAAATCTAAGTGCAAGGATGAGAATGTCAGTATTGTATGATATTAGTGCTAGAGATAATGCACTTGTCGTAGGAACTTCAAATAAATCTGAAATACTTTTAGGATATGGTACTCTTTATGGAGATACCGCATGTGCTATTAATCCAATAGGTCAGATGTATAAAAGTGATGCATTTGAATTTGCCAAGTTTTTAGGTATTCCAAATACTATTATCAATAAAAAACCAAGTGCTGATTTGTGGGAAGGTCAAAGTGATGAAGAAGAGCTCGGATATTCTTATAAGATTATGGATGATGTGTTAAAAGAGTTAATAGATAATAAAGAAGAAAAAGATGAGTTAATAAAAAATGGAGTTAATGAAAGACTTATAGATATGCTAGAATATAGAATTAAAGCTAATAAATTTAAAAGTAAATTACCAACAATTGCTAATATCTCTTTTGATTGATTTGAATTTTTATATAGTAAAATTAATTTAAGGTACCCAGTTTCGATAATATGCAACAAAAAGATTATTTTAAAACCACCCTTTAATTTTATCAAATATACCAGAAAATTTATCTTCGTGCGGTTTACTTTGGATACCAAAACTATCTTGTAATTCTTTTAAAAGTTTTTTTTGTTCTTGATTTATATTTTTTGGGTAATTGACTTTGATCTGTACTATAAAATTACCATAGTCGTTACTATTTACATTTTTTACACCTTTATTTTTAAAAGTAAAATGTTGTTTATCTATCGTAGTTGATGGAATTTTTAGCTCTAACTTCTCTCTCAATCCAGGAATTTCGATAGTAGATCCCATAGCTATTTGTGTAAAGAAAATCGGCACTTCTAAATATATGTCATTATCATGTCTTACAAAGTGTTTGTCGTCTTTAACTTTAATTTGAATATATAAATCACCTCTTGTATTGTTTGGTGCAATATTTCCTTTTGAGCCTATTCTAATTTTATTGCCATTGTCTATGCCTTCTGGAATACTTACTTCAAATTCATCTATTTTTTCTTCAAATCCACCGCCCCTACAATCTTTACATTTATTTTCAACACCTTGCCCTGTTCCTTGACAATGTGGACAAGTTTGCGCAAATGTCATAAACCCTTGTTTTATATGCACTTGACCTTGACCTTGACAAGTATTACAAGTTGATAATTTACCACCTTTTGCACCAGTACCTTTACAACTTTTACAAGCAGTTTTATATTTAAAATTTATATCTTTTTTACAACCAAAAATAGCTTCATTAAATTCTAAATTTATATCTATTTGTGCATCAATATTGTAATTATATGTTTTTCTCTCTCTTTGTTTTGAGCTTCCTCCAAATCCATTAAACATATCTTCAAACATAGAACTTAGATCGTCAAATCCATTGCTAAAACCACCTCTGCTTTGACCATGTCCTTCTAGTCCTTGCTTACCATACGTATCATATATTTGTCTTTTTTGATTATCACTTAATATTTGGTATGCTTCATTTACAATTTTAAAATTTTCTTCAGCTTGAGTATCTCCTGGATTTTTATCTGGATGATATTTCATAGCCATTTTTCTATATGCTTTTTTAATAGTACTTTTGTCTGCATTTTTTTCAATTTCTAAAACATCATAATAACACATATCAATCAATTTGCTTCCTTTTGTTAATAATTTGTGTGATTCTATCGAAAATTTTATAAAATATCAAATTCTTTTGTTAAAATATTCGGCTTTGTTAAAGGATTAAAAGATAAAAATATGATAATATAAATTTTAAAATTGAAGGAATCATGTTGTATAAAAAAAGCTTAGAAAATTTTTATGAATTAGTTGAAAGCTTTGAGAGTTTACCAACTATTGGTAGAAAGTCAGCGTTAAGACTCGCATACTATATTGTAAATGAGAATTCTTATACAGGACTTAAAATAGCACATAGTATTGAAAATGTAATTAAAAATATCAAACAATGTATTAAGTGTAATTGTATTAGTGAAAATGAAATATGTGAAATTTGTTTAGATGAACATCGAGACCAAAATTTCATTGCTATTGTTCAAAGTGCTAAAGATATTTTTGCAATTGAAGAGTCCGGACATTTTAATGGAACATATTTTGTTTTAGAAAACATAGAATCGTATACAATAAATAAATTAATTGCACTTATTGAAGAAAAAGAAATAAAAGAAATATTATTTGCAATAACACCAAGTTTAGCTAACGATACTTTTATATTATATGTTGAAGATAAATTAAAATTTTTTACTATTAATTTTACAAAAATAGCTCAGGGTATCCCAACAGGTGTTAGTTTGGAAAATATAGATATTTTATCATTAGCTTGTGCAATTGATGGTAAACAAAAAATATAATAAGTTATTATTTATAAAATGTTAGATAATATTATTGTCTTATTAAAAAGGATTAAAATTGTCAAATAAAGAATTAGATGCGTTAGTTGAAGAGTGTATACCTTTAGCCCAATTGCTTGAAAAATCTTCTAGTTTTCCTGCAAAACTAGAAGAGATGTTTTTGTTACAAAAACAATTAAATTACGATACTAATGGTGCAAACTGGGAATTAGGTGTTAATAAATTTGATAAAGAGATTAATTGGTTAAGATGTATACATATGGAAGTATCTGAATTAATTGAATCTACACCATGGAAACATTGGAAGAATATAGATGCTAAGCCAAATATGAAAAATATTCATATAGAGCTTGTTGATATATGGCATTTTTTGATGAGTTATATTCTGCAAGAAACAAATGTACCAAAAGCAGTATCTTTAGTAAATACACATTGTATATACAAAGTTGTGTATGGCGACGAAGTTGATATAAAATTAATGATCAATGAGTCAGAGAAACTTTCTTATATAGCACTTGCCATCCAAACTGGCAATATGCCTACTTTTAGTGGTATAGAAAGGTTTATCGATCAATTTTTTAGATGTTGTAAAATTTCAGGATTAAGTTTTAGTTGGCTACAAAAATTATATATAGGTAAAAATTGTTTAAATAAATTTAGACAAGACAATGGCTATAAAGAGGGTAATTACAAAAAAACTTGGAATCAAAAAGAAGATAATGTTGTGATGATGGAGATATTGGAGAGTCTTAAAGATATAACTTTTCAAAATGTTTACGATCAATTAAAAGAGAGATATTGAAACTAATAATAATTATGTTTTAGTATGTTTTTCGTATAATTCATCTAAATAATCGTTGGTGATATTTTTTTGCTTTATTTTACTATATTCTAAATTATTTCTTATCTCTTTTAATTCATCATCTTGAAAATATTCTAATAATTTTGCATCTATATAGGTTTCTTCACCCGTGATACTAATTAAATGTTTTATTTGAACTATTAAATCATCTCTACTTTCTTTTTCATCAATTATTGACATTTTATCACACATTTTTCTAAAATTTGTTTTATATATAATTCCATATTTGGTGTTTTAAAATCATCTTGACTACTTTTACAGCAACCACAAACTGTTCCTGCATCAGTTATATTTCCTATATCTTTTATTGTTTTAGCGTCTTTTTCTTCTATAGCATACATAATTTCTCCTAAAGAGACATGCTTACATTTGCACACCTCATATCGTTGTTCAAATTTACTCATTTATGTTTTTTTATTAATTCATAAGCTTCGTTTATATCTTGTAGCTTTTTTGTAGCCTGATCTATGATCGATTGATTAGCACCTTGTCCCGTGATAATATCCGGATGATTCTTTTTTACTAAGATTCTATATTTTTTCTTTATTATCGACATGTCATCATTTTGCGTTACACCCAATATGGCATAAGCTTTTTCTAAATTATCTAGTTTATTATTTTTAGCATTAGCATAAAAATGTTCAAATTGTTTAATTAATCTTTGGGTATCTGGCCATTTTATATTTAATGAAACAGATATATCTTCTATGATCATAAATTCAGCTTCACTAAAATCAGTATCAATAAATGCTAGATTTAATAAGTACTCCATCACTCCTAATCGTTTAGCATAATCAAACTTGGTTAATTTTAAATATTTTTTACATATTTCAAGAGTATTGTCAAAGCTTTCTATCTCTTTTTTGTAAATCTCCTTTAATTGTTCTCTTATTGATTGGCTATTTTCAAAATGTGATGATATATCAGTAAATGTATGGCTTAGAAGTTGAGCTTCTAGCTCACATACTTTTCCATCAGCTTTAGCAACCTTTGCCATCAAAGATACGAGTAGTCCAGCTTCGTGATCTTTGAGATCACCCTTTAGTGTTTGTTTTGTGTTAAGTTTAATATTTTGAAAATTTTCTGGCCTATATCCACGATTTATCATATAAAAAATAAATCCAATAATTATAAATAATAATAATTTCATACGTTTTTCCATTCTAAAAGTCTTTTTCTTAAATCTTCAACATTGTTTAATGCGTCGCCATCTTGATGATTTGAAAAACCCCAGTTTACCAAAATAGAATTAATATTAGCACTTTTAGCCGATAAGACATCTTTGTGGCTATCTCCTACTAGAATTGTATTTTTAAGATTAAAATTATGTTTTTTTATCAATAAGTTTATCATATCTGGATTCGGTTTTGATTGTTTTACCATATCCGCACCAACAATATCTTGAAAATAATGTTCTATTTTTAGATGTTTAGTCATTTGTAAAGCAAAAGTTGCGCTAGCATTTGTAGCAATAGTGAGAATAAAATCATCCTTCAAAGTTTGTAAAAGTTCTTTTATACCATCATAAAGCTCAATATCACTTATACAATGTTTATCATAATATTCTTCAAAAAGTTGACTATGTTTTGAAGTAAATGTTTCACATTCATAAAAGAATGATGCAGAATTTAGTTTCGGATTATTTACACAGGCTAATATGTGCGTTTTATCTAGTGGTTTTAAGTTAAAGTGCAAGCGTACATAATTAATAGTATTTGCAATAACATTTCCACTATTGATTAGAGTTCCATCCATGTCAAATATAATTGATTTCATGGTATAATCATATCATTAAAATACTTTTAAAGGATATAAAATGTTGGTTAAAAAAATGTTATTATTATTGTTGTTTGTATTTATCTTTGGCTACGGCTCAATGTTTCAAACAGTACCGCTGAGAAAAGCTACGATGATACAGGCAAATAATGGAAAAATATATTGTTCAAATTGTGGTATGCATCTGGGTAAATTTTATAAAACAAATCATATTCATAAAAAAAAGCAATATTGCTCAATGCATTGCTTGGTCCAAAGCAACAAAAATAATACACCAACTAATAATATAAAAGTTGTAGATGTAAAAAGTTTAAAATTTATTAATGCTCTAAAAGCTTTTTATGTTGTTGGAAGTGCAAAAAAAGGCACCATGACAGTAAATAGTAAATATGCCTTTTCCACACAATTAGATGCCAAAACTTTTCAATCTAAAAATGGTGGAAAAATAATGAATTTTAAAAATGCTTTTGATGAAGCTAAAAAAGATTTTAAAAAAGATATGATTATGATAGAAAAGAGAAAAAATAAAAAAATTTATAAAATTGGTCAAAAATTGTTTAAAACACAATGTCAACACAAGCTAATCAATATAAATGATTTTAGTACAATATCTTCTTTAAAATCCTATATCAAAGACAATGATATTTGTGGTAAAAAACTCCAAGATAAAAAACTTCAAGCTATATGTGTGTATATATGGGATATTGAAAAATTGGGTAAAAAAATAGATATAAAAAAAGCTATCAGAGTACCCAAAAATGCCAAATGCCATACTTGCGGAATGTTTGTAGCAAAACATCCAAAGTGGGTAGCAAAAATTAATTTTATGAAAAATAGTTATTATTTCGATGGCGTGAAAGATATGATGAAATTTATTTTTAATCAACATAAAGATTTTAAAAATATTTTTGTAACTAATTACTATACAGTCACTAGTATCGAGGCTCATGATGCTTTTTATGTGATAGGTTCAAATATTTATGGACCTATGGGTAGTGAGTTAATACCATTTAGTAGTAAAAAAGAAGCCGAAGAATTTAAACAAAATCATGGCGGGAAAGAGATATTAGCTTTTGATGAAATTAAAAAAACAACAGTTGAATTTTTAGATAAGTAAAAATTATTTATGCAGTCTATATTTATATTGTTTGCGATGATATTTAGTTTGTTTGGTTTTATGGTATATCATAAAACTACATATAACTATGAAAATAAAAGTATACATATCAAACATATATCTTCTAAGATAAAATACATATCACTATCAACACAATTTTATAATAATAACTATAAAGATTTTGTATATGCCAAATAAAGAATTTATAAAATTTTCATTTGTTTTATTTTTAAAAGAAAAATCAGATTATATGGTCAGTATTTTTATATTTACATTTATTATATTCATTTTAAGTTCTGTTTTGTTTATATCAAATTCTATTAGTTTTGATTTGAAACAAACAATAAATTATCAACCTCAAATACTTGTTCAAAATCAAAAGGCTGGTAATACTGTTGAGATTGATGATTCGATTTTGGACGAATTACTTCAAATAACCGGAGTGAGTGATATAACTGGAAGAGTTGATGGATATTATTATTTTTTGCAAAATGATAGCTATTTTCATATTATTGGAGATAATGATTGTGATGAAAAAATTATGACTGTAGGAGATGGGGTAAAATTAATCTTAAATAAATATTATTATACAAAATATTTCAATTTCTTTGTAAATGGCAAGAGTATAAAAATAGATATTAATAACACGATTAGTTTAAGTGCTAATATTGTCTCAAATGATTTGATTATATTAAATACCGAAATAGCACGTAAAATATTTGGGTTAGAAGAAGATGAATATTCGTATTTATTAATATCTGTACCAAACGATAGCGAAATAAATTATATTGCACAAAAAATAAAAGAGATCTATCCATATTTTAAAATAACAACCAAGAAACAACTAAAATCAGACATAGATAATCTTTTTTATTATAAAGGCGGAGTATTTATGGTGTTATATACAGTTGTTTTTTATAGACAAATTGATTCTACATCTGGAGCCTACAAGAAAGAGATAGCAATTTTAAGAAGTCTCGGTTTTTCTATAAATAATATAATATTTTTAAAATTTATTCAAAACTGTTTTGTAGTACTTTTCTCATATATACTAGGTATTGTATTAGCTTATTATTTTGTTTTTTTTGCCAATGCTCCATTATTGAAATATATTTTTTTAGGCAACAATTTAACAAACAATATGAGTTTCACCCCAATATTGCATTTTGATATTTTATTTATGATATTTTTATTTACAGCTGTACCATATATTTTATCTATACTATTACCATCTTGGCGTATTGCAATTAGTGATATGAATGAGGCCATGAAATAATGAAAATAATAGAGATTAGAAATTTAAATAAAATATATAATTCCAACAAATCCAATAAATTTTATGCATTAAAGAATATAAATCTAACTATCAATAAAGGCGAGATAATTATACTAAAGGGCGCAAGTGGTAGTGGCAAAAGTACACTTCTTTCCATCATAGGAGCATTAGGACAGCCTACAAGTGGCAAGATCGTTGTTGATAACTTAAATATATCAAAGCTACCAGATTATCATGCATCAAAATATAGAAATTCCAAAATAGGATTTATTTTTCAGTCATTTAATCTGTTGGAACAATTAACTGTAAAACAAAATATAATAGCACCATTAGTTATATCTAATAAACAGTCTAACAATTATAAAACAGATGAAATATTAAACAAACTAAACATATTACACAAAAGAGATGATATCGTTTTAACTCTAAGCGGAGGAGAAAAGCAAAGATGCGCTATAGCTAGAGCCTTGATTACATCTCCTAGTATTATTTTAGCAGATGAACCAACAGCTGCTTTGGATAAACAAAATTCATTAGATTTTATTGATATACTAAGAGAGTTTAAGGAGCTAGGTATTACAGTTATAGTATCGACCCATGATACTATTTTTGATAATGTCGAATTTGTTGATAATTATATTAATCTTAAGAATGGAACTATTGTATGAATACCACAATAACCGTATCAGCATTAAATGAACAGATTAAAGCTTCTATCGAAACTATATTTTCTTATATTTTTGTTGAAGGAGAGATATCAAATTTAATTTATCATAATTCAGGACATATATATTTTTCATTAAAAGATAAAAATTCTGTTGTTAGTTGTGTTATGTTTAGAGGAAATGCAAAAAATATAAAATTTAGACTAGAAGTAGGACAAAAAATTGTAATATCTGGTAGTTTAACAGTCTATGTACCGCGAGGTAACTATCAACTTTTATGTTCTAAAATCGAACCAAGCGGAGTAGGGGCATTGTCTTTGGCGTATGAGCAGTTAAAAACAAAACTCCAAATAAAAGGTTATTTTGATATTTCTATTAAAAAACAATTACCTACTTATCCAAGAATTATATATATTATAACTTCAAACACAGGCGCCGTTATAGAAGATATGAAAAAGATACTAGAACAACGTTATACATTATGTAAGGTGATTTTGCTTCGAACCTTGGTGCAAGGAGATGGTGCGAAAGAAAATATTGTTAAAAATATTAAAATAGCAGACACTCTAGCATTAAAGGATGGTTCAAATGGTAACTCTTTTATTGTTATAGGAAGAGGAGGGGGAAGTGCGGAAGACTTATGGGCTTTTAATGAAGAGTGTGTAGCAGATGCTATTTACGAATCTGCTACTCCAATCATAAGTGCTGTAGGGCATGAAAGCGATTTTGTTATTTCAGATTTTGTAGCTGATGTAAGGGCTTCTACACCATCAAATGCAATAGAGATATCAACCCCGCATATCAACGAGTTAAGACAGTATTGTGACACAATTAGTGATGAATATATACATAAATTTAAAACTATTTTATTTAATAAAGAACAAAATCTAAAATATCTTTTTTCATCATTTTATCAACAATCATTTCATAAGCAGTTTATGATTATTAGATCAAATATATTACATTTAAAACAGCAATTCGAAGATATATCGATGCATATATTAAAAATAAAATCTAATGATATAAAACTTATTAAAGAAAATTTTATTTTCAACCAGCCTAGCAAAAAAGACAAAAAAGGTTTTGTACAATTAACAAAAGATAATAAAATGATAAATTTAGAAGATATAAAACAAAAAGATATTATTGTATTACAAAATACAAACACTACAAAGAGTTGCGAAGTGTTATGAGTTTGGTTAGTATTATTTTTTTGTTCACTATACCTATATTTGTTAATGCGGATATAGATATAGCATCATTGCAAAATAAATTTTATAACGATGTTTTAAAAAGAAATATATATAGAGAAAGATTTAATACTTATTTTAATAAACATTGTGCTAATAATGATATTCAGTGTTATGAAAAATTAATATTAAAAATTGAGCAATGGGAAACAACAAAAAATGATATTTTATTTGATAAGAAAATAAAAAAAATAGATAATTTACGATATATTGACGAGATGTACTGGGATCGTATTAAATTAAAATTAAGAGATGACTTGTATTATCTTTTATATAGAACCCAGTTTGTATCCATAGTAGATTTATCAAAGCAATTATATATTTTAGTTATATGGAATGAGGAAGATGAACAATTTTATTTTATAGGTAGTGATTTAATAATTAGTGGAGATAAGAAGAGAGAAATAGAAGTTCAATTAGGAGAGGATCACTATTTTGATTCGCCAGTAGGTGTATTTAAACTTAAAAGCGGATGGAGATCTAGTGGTAAATATAAGCATAATGGTACCAGCAAAACTAATGTATTAAATTTACCTTATGGCGAAGAAAATAGATATGTGTTTTATTTTGGAGAACAATATAGTACTAGGTATAATACTTTTGACAATAATGGAAGTAAGATTACAAATAAAGATGATTGGAAAGTTATTACGGATAAGCTGAATTTTGCCATGCATGCAAATAAATCATTTTTACCATTTGGAAAAAAAGGTTCTCACGGTTGTATTCGTATGAGTAATGAACTAAACTTATTTTTAGATAACAATTCAGTATTTCATAAAAAAGAATATCTTGATAATAAATGGATTTCTAAATATTCAAAACCACCACAAATGGCAAATTATATTGAGTATGCAGGCGAATATTTGATCATTTTTGATAAAATAGAGTAATAAGCAATTGTTGGATATAATCGCGAATTTATACAGAAAGTATCAAGGAATATTATGAGTAATAAATACAATTCAAAAGATGTGGAAGATAAATATTATAAAATATGCGAAGATAGAGGTTATTTCGAATTAGATGGAAATAAAGCTATCCAAAAAGATGAAAAAAACTTCTCTATTATGATGCCACCACCAAATGTAACAGGATCTTTACATATTGGACATGCACTAACATTCACTTTGCAAGATATAATTACAAGATATAAAAGAATGGACGGCTTTAAAACACTTTGGCAACCTGGAACTGATCATGCAGGAATTGCAACACAAAATATTGTAGAAAAACAACTATTAAGTGAAGGTACAACTAAAGAGGAACTTGGAAGAGAAGAGTTTTTAAAAAGAGCTTGGAAACAAAAAGAAACTAGTGGTGGAAATATAGTACATCAAATGAGAAAACTAGGTGTTACTCCTGCTTGGAAACGAGAAAGATTCACTATGGATGAAGGTTTAAAAGAAGCTGTAAAAGAAGCTTTTGTATCTTTATACAATGATGGACATATAAAACAAAATAACTATATGGTAAACTGGTGTACACACGATGGTGCTTTAAGTGATATAGAAGTTGAACACGAAGAAGTTAAAGGTGCATTTTACCATATGACATATAAGTTTAGTGATGGTTCTGGTGAACTTGAAGTTGCAACAACAAGACCTGAAACATACTTTGGGGACACTGCAATTATGGTACATCCAGATGATTCAAGATATAGTTCTATTGTAGGAAAAGAAGTGATACTTCCACTTACAAATAGAAAAATTAAAGTAATTACAGATACTCATGTTGATATGGATTTTGGAACAGGAATAGTAAAAGTAACACCAGCACACGATCAAAACGATTATGCTGTTGGTAAAAGACATAATTTAGAGTTTATAAAAGTATTTGATGAAAAAGGTATTTTAAACTCATATTGTGGTGAGTTTGAAGGATTAGAAAGATTAGAAGCTAGACCTGTAATTGTAAAAGCTTTACAAAATGCTGGACATATTGTAAAAATTGAAGAACATACACATCAAGTAGGGCATTGTTATAGATGTAAAAACATAGTTGAGCCATTTATATCTGAACAATGGTTTTTAAGTGAAAAAATAGCAAAAAATTCTATTGATAAAACAAAAGCAAATAATAATTTTCACCCAGCACATTGGATAAATTCATACACAGCTTGGATGGATGAGCTTAGACCTTGGTGTATATCAAGACAGCTTTGGTGGGGACATAGAATACCTGTATTTACTTGTAATGAAACTAATTGTAATCACCAATGGGCTGATAAAGCTGATGAGCCAGAATCTTGTCCTAAATGTCATGCTAAAAATTACACTCAAGATCCAGATATATTAGATACTTGGTTTTCTTCTGCACTTTGGGCAATGTCACCTTTAGGTTGGGGAAATAATGGTAAATTAGAAAACCTTTACAATGAAGAGCAAGATATGAAAGATTTTTATCCAAATTCACTTTTAATTACTGGATTTGATATTATGTTCTTTTGGGTTGCTCGTATGATGATGATGAGTGATCACTTTAAAGGTGAACTACCATTTAAAGATATCTATATGCACGCCCTTGTAAGAGATGAAAAAGGTGCTAAAATGTCTAAATCAAAAGGAAATGTAATAGATCCACTTGATATGGTTGAAGCACATAGTGCTGATATTATTAGATTTACTTTAGCTTATTTAGCAGTTCAAGGTAGAGATATAAAACTAGGTGAGAAAAACTTAGAACAATTTAGAAACTTTACAAATAAACTCTATAATGCAACAAACTATTTACAGTTAAATGTTGATACATTCCCTAATTTAAAAGATATTGAAGTTAAAACACCACTTGGACTTTATATGCAAAGTAGATTAAGTGTCGCAGTTAATGAGATAAGGCAAACTTTAGAAACATATAAATTTAATGATAGTGCAAGAGTATTATATAACTTTGTATGGAATGAGTTTTGTGATTGGGGTATTGAGTATTCTAAAGCAAACAAAGAAGCAATAGTAGAACTAGGAGCCATATTTAAGGAAACACTTAAAATGATAAGTCCATTTATGCCATTTATTGCTGATCATTTATACCATAAATTAAGTGGTACAACTATTGAAAATAGCGATTCAGTTATGATTATGGAGTTTCCAAAAGATGTAAAACAAGATAAACAAATAGAAGATATGTTTGATATTATCGCTGAAACAATTACATCTATAAGAAGAGCAAAAGTAATAATAGATATGGGTAATAGTAAAATTGAAAAAGCTTATATAAAACTAGATGTAAAAATAAATGAAGATTTAGCATTACCATTTATTCAAAAACTAGCAAAAGTAGACAACCTAGAGTTTGTAAATACAAAACAAGAAAACTCAATTACTGATGTAAGCGATAATCTTGAAGTATACCTACCAAGAGGTGAAATTGACTTAAAACCAATTGTTACTAAACTAGAAAAACAAAAACAAAAACTACAAAAAGAGATTGACAAAGTAAACTGTATGTTGTCTAATGAAAGATTTGTAGCAAATGCACCAGCAAATGTTATAGAAGAAAACAAAAAAAGTTTAGAGGATGCGTTTAATAAATTAGCAAAAATCGAAGCTGAGTTGGATCAATTTTAATGCCTGTAATAATAGATACTCATTGTCATCTTGATAGTATACAATATAAAGATGATGTAGACTCTGTTATACAAGATGCATTACTAAATGGTGTTAAAACCTTTTTAATACCTGGTGCTAGTTTGAAAGATTTACCTAGGGCAGTTATGTTAAGTGAAAAATACGATGAGGTATTTTTTGCTGTAGGTGTTCATCCTTATGATAAAGACGATTTTGATTTCAATATTCTAGAAAAATATGTGTATCATCCTAAATGTGTTGCCATTGGTGAGTGTGGATTAGATTATTTTAGGCTTCCTTCTTCTTGTCATGAAAAAGAGATTGAGATAAATTTACAAAAAGAAATTTTTATAAAACAAATTCAATTTGCAAAAAAAGTTAACAAACCTTTGATAATACATATTAGAGATGCTTCTAATGATAGTAAACAAATTCTAATTGACTATAATGCAAAAGAGGTAGGTGGTGTTTTGCATTGTTTTAATGCACATGAAGATTTATTAGAACTAAATCAACATAATTTTTATTTTGGAGTAGGCGGAGTAGTTACTTTTAAAAATGCCAAAAAATTAACAAGTATACTAAATAAAATACCGTTAGAGAAACTATTGATAGAAACAGATAGTCCTTATTTAACTCCTCATCCTTTTAGAGGAAAGAGAAATGAGCCAAAATTTACATGCGAAGTGGTTGAAAAAATATCAGAAATATTGGAAATACCAGGAAAAGATATAAAAAATATAACAACTCATAATGCAAAAACTTTATTTAAAGAGTTTAGTAGAAAGAATTAGATATAATGTATATTAATTATATAAAGTAAGGGTTATAATTTTGATATATAAACAAATATTTTTTATATTATTTTTGTTTACCCCTTATATTAATGCATCACTTGTTAGTACCCCATTTGTTAGTAATGATTTAAAAATACTTGAAGAGCTTGATATTGATACTAGTTATATAACAGACTATAAACTTCAAAAAATGTACAAAAGGTTTCTTAATAAAGATAAAAGAAATTATACCACTAAGCTACATAATGCATATCTTTTTATACCTACAATTAAAAAAATATTAAAAGAAAATAATATTCCATCCGCATTTCTTTATCTTGTGATGGCAGAATCAAATTTTATTTTACATGCAAAATCAAATAAAAAAGCAATAGGACTTTGGCAGTTTATGCCAGCTACTGGCAAGCGATTTGAATTAAAAATAAATCGGTACATAGACGAAAGAATGGATATAATTAAGTCAACACAAGCTGCTGTAGAATATTTAAAATACTTACATAAAAAATTTGGCAAATGGTATATTGCAGCTATTGCATACAATTGTGGAGAAGGTAGAGTTATTGAAGGTATCGTGCGATCTACGATTGATATATACTGTAAAGATCAAGATAATAATTGTAAAGCAAATAATGAAATTAAAAAATATAGAAAAACTATTAAATTATATCAAGCTAAAAAAGTTAAATTTAGTAAAATAAATAAAATTTATAAAGTTATTAAAAATTGGAAGTACAAACCAAGTATTGATCACTTGCTAGTAACACAAAGAGGAATTAGTAGGCAATATATACCAAAAGAGAGCAGATTTTATATAAGAAAAATAATTTCATTGGCCATGATGAATAATAGTAGCTTTTTGATAAAAGAAAACAATTCTCACTTATTAAATAGAGGAATTTCTGATCCTATTGCTGTAGTTAATGTAAAAGGTGGAGTTCGATTAAAAGATATCGCTAAAATAATTGGTGTATCTAGTAAAAAACTTCATTCATTAAATAGACATATTAAGCGAAATATTATACCACTGGATTCTAATGAAATTAATATTTATGTACCTTATTCAAGTTTAGCACGCTTTAATACAAATATTAAAAAATTAAAACCTATTTTATTTCAAATTTACAAAGTTAAATCAGGGGACACATTAGCTGCTATTGGACAAAGATATAAATTATCGTATCGTGTTATTAAAAAATTTAACAAACTAAAATCAAATTTACTAAGTTTAAATCAAAGACTTCTTATTCCTGCAGATTCAAGCATATTAAGAGATAAAATTTATTTTGTAAAAAAAGGAGATAGCTTACGAAAGATATCTAAAATGTATAAAATTAGTTTAAAGAAACTTATGAAAGACAACAAGTTAAAAACCAGTATGATACGAGCAGGAGAAAAAATAGTTGTTAAATATAACTAATATTTGTGTTGGACTTCTTTTTGCATATTTTTTCTTAGGATGTTCAAAGGTTATATATGCTTCAAAATATTATAAACCATATAATAAAAAGTATCAAGATATTGAATATGGTAATATAAAGAATAGCAAAGCTATGCATAGAGCTACTATGAAATCTTATGTTGTTGCAGGTAAAAGGTATTATCCTACATTAGCAAAAGTTGGCGATAGACTAGATGGTATTGCTTCTTGGTATGGTCCTAATTTCCATGCAAAACTAACATCGAATGGTGAAATCTATAATATGCATGGTATGACAGCTGCCCACAAAACATTACCTATGAATACTGTAGTAGAAGTACTTAATCTTGAAAATAAAAAAAGTGTAGTTGTCAGAATAAATGACAGAGGACCATTTGTAACTGGCCGTATTATTGATCTTTCAAATGCCGCAGCACATCAGATTGATATGGTTAAAAAAGGTACAGCAAAAGTAAAGGTTACTATTTTAGGATTTAATGCAAAAATAGCAAAAACCAGATCCCAAAAAGCACAAATAGCAACACTTAATACATTTTATGTGCAAGTTGGAGCTTTTACTAATTTAGATGGTGCTAAATCTACTAAAAGAAAATTTAATTTAATACTAGAAGATAGGTATAAAGCGATTATTAAACAATCAGGATTAAATAGAGTTTGGATTAGTGGTTTTAGAAGTGAAGATGAAGCAATAGATTTTAAAATGAATAATAATTTAAAATCAGCTATGATAATAGCCCAATAATAGGAATGATATGTGACTAAACTAGATAGAAAAACAAAAGAGACAAATATAAGCTGTGAAATAGATATATATGGTACTGGTAAATCAAATATTAATACAGGTATCGGATTTTTTGATCATATGCTCGAATCATTTAGTAAGCATAGTTCTATAGATATTACATTGTTGTGTGAAGGCGATCTGCATATAGATGCTCACCATAGTGTAGAAGATTGTGGTATTGTGTTAGGAACCGCTTTGAAAAAAGAGATATTTCCAATTAAAAATATTGAACGATATGGGAACTCTACTGTTGTTATGGATGAAGCATCTACAACTTGTGCTTTAGATTTAAGCAATAGACCTTTTTTGTATTTTAAATTAGATGTATTTGGTAAAGTTGGTGAATTTGATCTGGAGCTTATTGAAGAGTTTTTTAATGCTTTAATTATAAATAGTGGTATAACTTGCCATATAATAAACGATAGAGGGTCAAATAAACATCATATTGTGGAATCAACTTTTAAGTCATTTGCAGTCGCTTTACGACGAGCCATGGTTGTGAATAAAAAATTAGGAATACCTAGTACTAAAGGTATTTTGTAAACTATGATCGAACTTATAATCTTAGATGTAGATGGAACACTAACTGATGGTAAAATTATCTATACTTCAAAAGGTGATGAATTAAAGAATTTTGATGTAAAAGATGGATTAATGCTTACGAGTTGGACAAAAAAATTAGGCAAGAAAGCAGCAATTATCACAGGACGCACATCAAATTTAGTTGAAAGACGAGCAAAAGATTTAGGTATAACTTATTTGTATCAAGGTGTAGATAAAAAATGTGATATCATAGATGAAATATTAAAAAAAGAGAACCTAAAATGGAATCAAACGGCAATCATTGGTGATGATTTAAATGATCTAACAATGTTAAAAAAAGCAGGTATATCTTTTGCACCAAATAATGCATCTTTATATATAAAAAATGTTGTAAATATTGTATGTAATAATAATGGTGGAGATGGAGCAGTTAGACAAATGATAGAACATATTCTTAAGTACGATGACATCGAAGAGGAATTTCTTAAGATATGGGAATAAAATCATTTATTATATGGTTATTAATTATATCAATAGTATTATTTATTTACACAATAGTAATAGTCCCTATTAAAACTGTAAAAAAAAAAGTATTACCAGAAATAATTTTTAAAAATTCAATTATGTATGATATTGATATTCATGGTGTAAAACAATTAATTGAATCAAAAAAAATGTATCACTATTCTAATAATCACGAAGAGTTTTATTATTTAAATATGCTTTTTAAATCCAAAAATGACAAGAAGGAAGTAGTTATAGACTCACTGAATGCTAATTTTTTGAATATGACAAAAATAATATTAAAATTTAGAGGAGATGTCTATTACAATAGATCAGACAATACAATGTTGCAAAGTCAATCAATAGATTATGATAGAATAAATAATCATTTAATTGGGAATCAAAAGTTTATAGCCATTTATAAAGACAATAAGCTAGAAGGGGACTCTTTATTTATCAAAAAAGGGGAGGCTATAATCAAAAGTAATAACAATGTATCTACTCCTGTTAAGCTAGACATTGTGATAAATAAAAAGGAAACTAATGAGACTAATTGATGCAAATTTTTTAATGTCTGCACAAAGTTTACAAGATAGTCCAAGCCCAGATTTTGCAGAGGTTGCTTTTTTAGGTAGGAGTAATGTAGGGAAAAGTTCACTTCTTAATTCACTTACAAAAAGAAAACATCTTGCAAAGTCATCATCTACCCCAGGAAAAACTCAATTGATAAATTATTTTGATATTAGATTTAAAAGCGGTGTTGATGCACCATTGTATTATCATGCTAGATTTGTAGATTTGCCAGGTTTTGGTTATGCAAAGGTTTCAAAATCGATTAAAAAAGATTGGCATCATAATTTAACACAATTTTTAGAAAAAAGAGCTTCAGTGCAAATTTTTATACATTTAATAGATTCTAGGCATATAGGGTTAGATATTGATAAAAGTGTTAATGAATTTTTAAATCATATTAAAAAAGCAGATCAAATAATTATAAATGTTTTTACAAAAATAGATAAGTTAAAACAAAATGATAAAAGAAAATTACAATCGAGATATCCTGATGGTATTTTAATATCTAATTTAAAAAATAAAGGGATAGAGAAACTTGAACATCAAATATCCAGTTATTTATTTAAAGGTATCGTATAAAATGGAATTTATTTTTTTTAAGCCAAAACCAACAGATATACATTGTATGCAAGAATTAGTATTATGTGATGTAGAAAATGGAAATATTTTACCAAGAGATAAATTTGAAATGGCTACAACAATACGCTCTTACAGTGCTGTAAAATATCAAAATGATATTGTTGGTTTCGTTGCACTTCACATACACACTCCTATCTTAGCTGAAATTAGAAGTTTGATTGTAAAAAAAGAATTCCGATCTAAAGGATTAGGTCAAAAACTTATTCAACAAGCTATCGATGAATCAAAAACATTACAAATAAAAGAACTTTTAGTTTTAACATATCAAGAAAAATTATTTCAAAAATTTGGTTTTAATATTATCGACAAAGAATCAATCCCAAATCCAAAAATATGGGCAGATTGTATTAAATGTAAGTATTTCCCTAGATGCGATGAGATAGCTTTATTGATGCATGTATAGCCATATATTAAAAGACAATAAAAAAATATTTAATAGTATAAATGCTTGTTTATAAATAATAGATAAAAAACTAACTACTATATAACCTATTAAAATAAATATTGGTGTAGAAACATGGTAGCTTATAATTTCTAAATCAAGCCATTTTTCTATAAAATAGTCCAATATATTACCATACCCTACAAGATGTAAAAAAAGTTCAACAGGATAAAATATAGTAAACCCTACTGTAAAAAGTGGTGAATAAAGTTGAGCTAAAGATGTTGTTCCAAAGAAAAAATGAATTATTGGGTTCATACTTAAATATATCCAGATATTAAATAAAATAAAAACGATCACTTTATGTCTATTGTGAAAATATTTTAAAAATAAGAAAATATAAAATACTCCTGATACGCTAAACCATAATGATATAGAAAAAAATAATTTCGGAACAAATACAGTAATAAGTATAACTATTAATGCTAATGTTGAAAATGATATAAGTTTGATATTTGTTCTTAAGAAATAGATACCTACGATAAACATTACAAATGCTCTTAAAAGTGAAGGGACTATATTTACAAATATTAGATAAGCAAACAATAAAATACTAGTTAATACTAATAGATCAAATTTTTTATTTCTATATGGAAAATATTTATTTTGAATAATTGAATATGGAAAATACAATAACCAATATATTAACATTGATAAAATACCCAAATGAAATCCTGAAATAGCAATCAAATGTGATACTCCAAATGTTGAGCACATGTCTCTTAGTTCTTTGTCTATAGGAAGTGCAAAAAATAAAGCATTAAAAAGTGATGTTATATTTTTATTTTGATGTTGATTGTTTATGTAGTTTAACAAATATTGCTTTACGCTAGGTTTTGAAGGTTTTAACTTTCGAATATTAAAACTAGTTGTATAAAATCCTTGTATAAATTTAATAAAAGTTATTTTACTAGTATTAATATATATATTTATATTGTCTTCAATTTTTAAATAAATTCCCTTTGTAGATGTTGTAAAAAATGTAAAATTACCTGTATCTATTTTCAAAATATCATTGTATTTTTTAGGATATATTTGTATTATTTTGCCATTTGTTATATAAAGTTCATCGTTACTAAAATCTTTGAATTTTTTATATTCATATGAAATATTGATAATGAGAATAGATAATATAATAAGAGCAATATATAACCAATCTCTTTTGCTATTAGCAATTTTAATCGGTTGGATATTGTGCATAAATCTTAAAATTTAACTATTTAAGAACTTTTTGACTCCAAAAACTCTTCATAAGTACCAGAAAAATCAATAATCGTACCATCATTTTGAATTTCAATAATTCTATTAGCAAATACATCAAGTAATTCTCTATCGTGAGATACACAAATAGTATGTCCTTCAAATGCAAGCAATCCTTCACCTAGTGCAATAATTGCTTCCAAATCAAGATGGTTAGTAGGTTCATCTAATAATAAAAAATTTCTTCTTTCTAACATGATCTTACTTAGCATCATTCTGTGTTTTTCTCCACCTGAACAGTTTTCAACACCTTTCTCTTGCTCTTCACCACTAAAAAGCATTCTCCCTAAACAACTTCTAATCTCCGCTATATCAGCATTTCTATCAAAATCTCTTAACCAATCATAAAGCGTGATATCTCCACTTATTAAATCAGTTGTGTTTTGTGGAAAATAACTAATGTTTGCCGTAGCACCCCATTTTACTTCGCCACTATCTGGTTTTATTTCGCCCATTAAAATCTTACAAAGTGTTGTTTTTCCAGCACCATTTGCTCCAATTAAAGCAATTTTATCACCCTTTTCCATCATTAAATTTATATCCTTAAGTATAACTTCACTATCAAATTTTTTGTTTATATTAATTAATTTTAAAATCTCTTTAGATATTGGTTTATTTTGTTTAAAAATAATACTAGGATCTCGCCTACTACTTACAGAGACAGCTTCAATATTTAGCTTGTCAAGTTGTTTTTGTCGACTCGTTGCTTGCTTAGCTTTAGAGGCATTTGCACTAAATCTTCTAACAAAAGCTTCAAGCTCCTCTTTTTCTTTATTTTTCTTATCAAAATTAACTTGCGCTTGTTTTGCCAATACTGTAGAAGCGATATACCAGTCATCATAAGTACCAGTAAATTCTCTAATTCTTTTGAAATCTACATCTAGTATATGGGTACAAACAGCATTTAAAAAATGTCTATCATGCGAGATAACTACCATAGTGCCATCATGATGTTTTAGTTGATTCTCAAGCCAAGAAATTGTAGCGATGTCAAGGTTATTTGTAGGCTCATCTAGGAATAATATATCAGGCTTAGGAAATAGCACTTGTGCTAGTAAAACTTTAAATTTATCACCACTAGAGATACTATTCATCAGGTTGTTGTGTGTTGAAGCTGGAAATCCAAGTGCTTCTAAAATTTTAGTAATTTTTACATCATATTCATAAGTTGGATCTTCTTCACAACAAATCATCTCTAATTCACCTAACTCTTCACCTATTTTATCTGTATATTCTTTTAGATATAAAGCTTCTTTTCTTTTGATTGCATCATAAAGTTTTTTATTTCCTATAAGCACAGTATCTAATAGAGTATATTCTTCAAATCCATATTGGTTTTGCCCTAAAACTCCTACTTTTTTACCATTTTGAACTTGAACTTCACCTTCTGTTATCTCTTCTGTGCCACTTAGCATATTCAAAAAAGTTGTTTTACCTGCACCATTTGCACCAATCAATCCATATCTTTTCCCAATATCTAAAGATAAATTAATATCTTGAAATAATGTTCTAGCACCAAAAGCTTTTTTTAAATTTACTATTTTAACCATAGCTTAACTACCTTTTATTGTATTTGTTTTTGTTGAAAATTTGAACATTTTTTCCATCGCAATAGCTTCATCTCTGCCATATGCTATAATTTTACTATCTGTCTTAATTTTTTTAGTCTTAATTTTATTTGGATAATCAATATAGTTTAATATATGTTTAATGCAATTAATTCTAGCTTTTTTCTTATCATCACTTTTTACAATCGTCCAAGGAGCAGTATTGGTATGTGTAGCACTCAACATCATAAATTTAGCTAATGTATATTTATCCCATAGTCTTTGAGATTCTTTATCTACAGGAGATAATTTGTATTGTCTTAGAGGGTAATTTTCTCTTGCTTTAAATCTTGCATTTTGTTCTTCTTTTGATACAGAAAAGTAAAATTTAAAAATTTGAATCCCATCATCAACTATCATTTGTTCAAATGCTGGAGCATCCTTTAAAAACCTATAATGTTCTCTTTGTGTACAGAATCCCATAACAGGTTCAATCATAGCACGATTATACCAGCTTCTATCAAATAATACAATTTCTCCAGCTGATGGAAGATGTTTAGAGTATCTTTGAAAATACCATTGTGAAGCTTCTGTATCACTTGGTTTTTCAAGTGCTACAACTCTAGCACCTCTTGGATTTAAATGTTCTGTAATTCTTTTAATTGTTCCACTTTTACCAGAGGCATCACGGCCTTCAAAAATCATCAGAACCTTTAATCCTTTCTTCTTTGCATAATTTTGGAGTTTTAAAAGCTCAATTTGTAAAATATTAAGTTCTTTTTCATATTTTAAGGTTTCTTTTTTAACCCAAATCTGAACTTTATCTTTTTTTGTTTTCATCATTTATGTTTTGTTTCCAAAATAGACCTTACATTGTATTATATTTTCGTATTATATCAAAATATTGCTGTAGTCTATAGCATAATACCTTTAATCATGAAATATATCATTGCAGACAATATAGCAGCAGCTGGGACAGTAATTATCCAAGCAGCTACTATTTTTTTAACCGCATCTCTTTTGACATACTGTACTTTTTTTGCACTTTTTAGATGTTTTTTAGCTTCTTTTATTTTCAATTCTTCCACATCAATCATTTGATATAAAGCTACAATTCTTTTGTAAGAATCTTTATTTTTATCTTTTTTGTTTTCTAGTGTTTCTAATTCACTATGTAATGCTTTTAAACGTTTTTTCTCATCAATAATAATCTCTTTTTCCGTAGCAATACTATCTTTAAATGTAGTATTATCAAGATATTCTCTTAAAAAACCAACGCCAAATACACCACCAACTGCAATATGGGTAGACGATACAGGTAATCCTAGTTGAGAAGCAATAATGACTGTAATAGATGCTGCCATAGCAACACTAAATGCTCTGGTTTGATCAAGTTCTGTTATTTCAGAGCCAACAGCACGAATTAATTTTGGCCCATATAAGGCAAGACCAATAGTAATACCTAAAGCTCCAACTGCCATAACCCAAAATGGAATCACAGCTTTTGATGAAATACCACCTGTTGTAACCGCGTCACTAATAGCAGCCAATGGTCCAATGGCATTTGCAACATCATTTGCACCGTGAGCAAAACTAAGAAGCGATGCTGCAAAAATAAGAGGAATGGTAAATAAAGAATTTACACCGGCTTTACTATTTTTTATTTCATCAGATTTTTTTAAAACAGTTTTTTTCACCACAGTGTAAACGATAATAGCTACTATTGCACCTAGTGTAAAAGCAACTAAAAATGTTGGTTTTTTTGTATGTGGTAAAAATGTGATAATATCAACTATTGATGGCCAAATTTTTTTAAGACCTTTTAATGTAAGATATGTGACAAATGCCCAAGACATAAGAGCTACATAAATAGGTACCCATTTAATAGAAGCTGTTATTTTGTCTTTTTTGAAAACAATTGTTTTTGTAATGGCTAATAAAAACAAAGCTGCAATAGCACCACCTAAAAGAGGTGAAATTATCCATGAAAGTGCAATTTTACCCATAGTTCCCCAAGCAACTATACTAAATCCAGCAGCAGCAATACCAGCACCCATAACACCACCTACGATTGAATGTGTTGTGGATACAGGAGCTTTTGCCATGGTAGCAAGATTCAACCATAAAGCAGCAGCAAGAAGTGCAGCCATCATAGCCCAAATAAAAGAATCAGTATTTGCACCAAATGCACTAATATCTATAATTCCTTTTTTTATAGTTTTTACAACATCTCCACCAGCTATTAATGCCCCAGATGCTTCAAATATGGATGCTATAACTATTGCTCCACCCATAGTCAAAGCTTTTGAACCAACGGCTGGACCTACATTATTAGCAACATCATTAGCACCAATATTCATAGCCATATAAGCACCAAATAGAGCAGCTATTGCTAAAAATAAATTATTAGAAACCCCGCCTGTACTGAAAAAACTATAACTTAAAACAATGACCATAAAAAATAGAGCAAATCCTAATCTCATAAAATCTATTCTACTTCTTTTAATAGCACTATCTTCCATTTTTTTTACCGTTTGTATATCCATGCGTTATATCCTAATTTGAATAATTATTTATAATAAGACTAATTGTATTACAAAATATCTTTATATAAAAGATATAGTTATGTTTTATATATTACTTTATGATATATTTTATGACTAAAATATATAAAATAAGACTTTTAAATTATAAAATTTATAATACGAGTGTGTAGATAAGTAACTACAAGATATATAATTTACCTTAAGTTAAATTTGTATTTATAATATCATTGATAATAGTTTCTCTATTTGTAATCTCTTTTTTTTTGCAAGCACTTTCAAATGCTTCTTTCTCTCCAATTACAAAACACATCTTTTTGGCTCTTGTAATAGCAGTGTAAAGGAGTTTTGTATTGTGCATGATAAAATGGCTAAAAGTCATAGGAATAAGTGCTGTATTATACTCCATGCCTTGAGTTTTGTGGATTGTTAAACAATATGCTAAAGATATAAGATAGTCTAAAGTATTAAAATCATAAAAAACAACCATATTATCGTTTGGGTATAAAACAATAGCTTTGCTATTTTCAAAATCTAATTTAATAATCATTCCTAGTTGTCCATTGAATATTCTTTTTTCTACAAAGTCAATACTGCCTTTTTTGTATTCATTCATGCTTTGGGTTTTCATGTTTTCATTCTTTGTATGTATTATTTTATCTGTAATTTTATATTCGTATGTTTTGCTTTTGTATGCTTTGCTTTTAGTGTTGTTAAATAATCTTTGTAAGTTTATATTTAGATTCTCTACTCCTAGTGTTCCATGTTTTAGTGGTGTTATTACTTGAAATAAAGTTAATGCTTTCGCAATTTGTTTATTTTTTATAAGATCATAAGTGTTTTTCAAATACGAACCAGCTGTATTAATAATAGTATTTAAAATATTAATATTATTTTTATTTCGTAATATTGATATCTCATGTTCGCTTAATATTGCTTTTTGTGCATAATAGTTTGATATGCCAACATCTATAAATTTGAAATCTTCATAAGTAGAAGTATAAATAGGTACTTTACCTTTTCGTATTTCATTTGCGATAGTGGCTATTGCTTGTAATTCATTTTGTCTATATATTTTTGTCAATTTGCAAATGGGGGATAATTTGAATTTAATAATATCAGCTAAAATATCTCCAGCTCCAATAGCAGGAAGCTGACCATCATCTCCAACAATTATAAAAATACAATCCGGATGAATTTTTGATATGATTTGATAAAATGTTACACTATTAATCATACTTGCTTCATCTAAAAGTATAACTTTATAATCAAAATATTCTTGATCACTATTTTGTATTTTTATAATCTCAGATTGTATAGTAGCACTTTGATATCCAGTAGTATCGCTAATTCTTTGACTAGCTATCCCACTTAATGCCATACATTTAATCTCATTATAGCTTACTATTTCCTCTAGTAATTCAAGTATCGCACGACTAGATGTGCTTTTACCAGTACCTGCATAACCAACCAAAGAAACAGTATTTGCTCCATTATTTATGAGCTTCACCGCTTTTATTTGTTCATCACTTAAAACAAATCCAAATGTGCTTTCCTTTTTTTGAATATATGTTTCAAAATCTTTTACGATATGTTTAGTAGGATTTAGTTTAGATCTTGTTTGAAAAAAATCTAAGATCTTTTTTTCTGCATTCCATAATATACTTGGGGCATATCTATTTTTTGTTGTTTGATATATCTCTTGTGAAGATAAAATTTTAATTAAAACTTCTTCATAAAGTTCATTTTCATCTTGAAAGTTTAAGTTATTATCACACAAAGCATATAGTTTATCTTTGTGGATCGAACTATTTCCATTATTATTGCAGTATTCATTAAGTACAAAATTAATACAAGCACCAATCCTAAATGTACTATATTTGTCAATTCCTATAGCTTGTCCAATCTCATCTGCTTTTTTAAATCCGATACCTTTAATTTTAATCAATAAATACGGATTCTTTGTAATTTTTTCTATTAGATTATCAGTATCTTTAAACTCTTGAAAAATTTTATTGATTAAATTACTTGTAACCCCATATTGCCCTAAAAATGAACCAAGTTCACGAAGATGTTTAAATTTATTCCAGTTTGTTACTATAGTGGTAAGCTTTTTGTCTTTAATACCAGCCATATTTAAAAGCTCACTTGGTCTATTATCTAGTATTTCACAAAGCTCATCTTCTGTATATTTTTTTAATAACTCTTTTGCTAATTTTTGACCAACCCCTTTTACAATTTTGGTTAAAAAGAAAAATATTTCAGCTTCTTTTATCACAAGCGATGTAAAAGCAAATTGAACCCCATATTTTTTATGTGTTTCCCAAAGCCCAGTTAAAAGAATCTCTTCACCTTCTAGGGCTTTTAAGTTTGTATCGAAATATACACCACAAACTTTTTGTCCATTTGATAAAACTGCAATACAATATTTATTTTCATCATTTTGATAAAGTACTTTTTTTAATGTTCCTGAAAGTTTAACCTCTTTGGTTGTTTGGCTATTTTGCATTTTTTATAAACCCCATAGCTACATTTTTTTATCTTTACCAAAAAAATATTTAGATATTATCTCTGCATTAATACCCATCGTTAAATCTTTTTTTGACATGTTTGTCTTTTTTGTAATTAGTTTTATTTTTTTCTTTTTGCAGTAAATTAGCCTCTTTTAATAGAAATTGTTGTTCATTTTTAAAAGTTTTATTATGCGAATTAAGTGTATTTAAAATAGTTTGCGTATAAGCCAACAGTTTTTTCATATATCCACTATCAAGCCTTACTACTTGAACTTTTGATACAAATTCATAGTTTTTAAGAGTTTTAGCTTTAAATATCTCGTGATCAAATGAATGATGTTTTAATAGAATAATAGTTCTTTTAACAAATTTTTCAAGAACTCTAATATATTGTAATCGTATAGTTTTTTCATTAATAATTTTTGCCATATACAACTATTATAGCAAATAAAACAATAACTTTTCTTCTAATATACATATAAACAATTTTTTGCTATATTACGAGCTCCAAACAAAGGTTTATTATTGTGTATAAACAAATTATATTTATATCGTTATTGATACTATTTCCATCGTTTATATTTGCACAATCTTCATTTAAAGATATTCGATTTGACGGATTAACTCAAATATCAAATGATACTGCTCTTGAAATATCTAATTTTAAAGCAAATGAGCCATATACAGAAGAAAAGATAAATAAAATTTTAAAAAAATTTTATGATTTTCAATATTTTATAGATATTAAAGTTTCTAGTGAAGATAATATTTTAATATTCACTTTTACTGAAAAACCATTTATTATTAATATACAGATGCAAGGCTATAAAAATCGTGAAGACGATTTAAAAAGATTATATAATTTTATGAATATAAAAAAAGGAAATATGTATTCTCCTCAAAAACTAAAACAAGCAAAATCAAAACTTTTATACAAGTTAGAGCAAGAGGGTTATATTAATTCTGTTGTTGAAACTGAAGTAGAATATATTGAAATGACAGGAGTATCGATAAAATTCATAGTCAATAAAGGTGAAGAAATTATTATTACAGATTTTAACTATAATGGATCTAAAGAGTTAGATGAAGATACTTTTAGAGGTATTACATTCAATAAAGCAAAACAATCTTTTTCTTGGTGGTTTGGTAGAGATAATGGTGCTATAAACTTTGAACATTTAAATTACGATAGTTTAAGAATACAAGAAGCTTATTTGGAGAGTGGCTTTTTGGATATAAAAGTTCAAAGCCCTATTGCAAAAATAGATTTTAGCACAAATACGGCTACTATAAATATAGGGATCAATGAAGGTAGGCAATATAAAATTAACAATACTGTTATATATGTAGATCATGATGATATTATAGATGTAGATGAAATATATCCCAAACTAACATTGATAAAAGATAAAATATTTAATATTAAAAAGTTAAGAAAAGATGTTGAATATATAAAAACACAAATGGCAAATAAAGGATATGCCTTTACTCAAGTGCAATATAGCCCTAGGGTAGATAAAGAAAAAGGAATAATTGATATTGTTTATAATGTAATAGCAGGAGATAAAGTTTATATTAATGATGTTATTATTTCTGGTAATATTAGAACTCTTGATAGAGTTATTAGAAGAAATATATATTTGGCACCTAAAGATCTTTTTAATTTAACTGATTTTAAAGATTCAAGAAATGCGTTAAATAGAACAGGTTTTTTTGAAACAGTAGATATCAAACAACAAAGAGTTTCAAAAAATAAAATGAATTTATTAGTAGAAATATCAGAAGCATCAACAGGTAATTTAATTGTCGGTGGAGGATATGGCGATTATCAAGGTTGGGTACTTAATGCTAGTATTGCAGATAAAAATATATTTGGTTCTGGGTTAAACTTAGGATTATCTTTTGACTTTTCAGAAAAAAAAATAAATTATGATTTGTCTTTAATAAATCCTGCATTTAATGATAGTAAATACAGCAGTAGCATATCTATTTATCAAAAAGATAAAGAGATAAGATATACAAACTATAAGTTAAATAGTAAAAGTGTTGGAGTATCTGCAAGTGTTGGTAGAAGTTTAACAAGACATATGCGTGCTGGAGCAAAATATTCATTAAATAAAAAATTAGATATTTATGATACAAAACCGCAAGACAATAAAGAATATATTGCAAGCTCAATAACTCCTTATATTAATTTTAATAACACTGATTCATACTTTAATCCTAGAACAGGTGTGATAACAGGTACTAAATTAGAGATTGCTGGTCTTGGAGGAGATGTTAAATATTTAATATCTTCTAGTGTATATAAATATTTTAAAGATCTTGAAAATTATGTAGATTTTGATATTATTTTTAGATATAAAGCATCTTTGAAATTATTACAAGATAGTGGTGGATACACTCCTAAGAGTAACACTTTTTATTTAGGGGGTGTTGGTACTGTTAGAGGGTATCGTTCTTATTCTTTTGGTCCCGCGACAGATGAAAGTCCATATGAAAGAATGTTTGCAAATTCATTTGAATTAAGCTTTCCGTTTATTAAAAAAGCTAAAATGAGATGCGGAGTGTTTTATGACTATGGAATGATAGGAGAAAAAACATTTAACAAAATTAAAAGAAGTAGTATCGGTGCTCTAGTAGAATGGTTCTCTCCTGTGGGTCCTTTTCAGTTTATTTTTTCTAAACCAATAGATGATGAACCAGAAGATTCACTATCAAAATTTGAATTTAGTTTAGGAAGTAAATTTTAATGCATAGATTAACAAACAAAGAAGCACTTTATTTAATAGAAAATGCTTCATTACTAGAATTGGGTGAAATGGCAAGTAAAAAAAAGCTAGAACTTCATCCAAAGAAAATAACAAGTTTTGTAGTAGATAGAAATATAAATTATACAAATATATGTTGGGTTGATTGTAAATTTTGCGCGTTTTATAAACATAGTAAGGATAAGGATGCATATGTTTTAACTTACGATGAAATTGACAAAAAAATTGATGAACTACTTGAAATAGGGGGCACTCAAATATTATTTCAAGGTGGTGTTCACCCAAAATTAAAAATCGATTTTTATGAAAATTTAGTAGAACATATTTATAATAAATATCCTATGATTACTATTCATGGATTTTCAGCAATTGAGATAGACTATATAGCAAGAATATCAAAATTAACATACAAAGAAGTTATATCAAAATTAAAAGTAAAAGGTTTATCATCAATCCCTGGAGCTGGAGCTGAAATATTAAATGATGATGTAAGAGATATAATAGCACCTAAAAAAATGGATACAAAAGATTGGCTTGAAGTACATAAGCAAGCACATGAAGTAGGTGTAAAATCAACAGCTACTATGATGTTTGGTACAATAGAAACAAATGAACAAATTATTGAACATTGGGATAAAATAAGACAATTACAAGATGAAACTAGTGGATTTAGAGCATATATCATGTGGAGTTTTCAGTCAGCTCATACAGAGCTTTTAAAACAAATACCAAACATTAAACCATCAAGTTCTAATAGATATCTTAGGCTTTTGGCAGTTGCAAGACTCTATTTGGATAACTTTCAAAATATTCAAAGCAGTTGGGTTACTCAAGGAAGTTTTATAGGACAAATGGCATTAAAATTTGGCGCTAATGATTTAGGTAGTACTATGATGGAAGAAAATGTTGTAAGCGCTGCAGGAGCAACAAATACTATGAACCAAGAACAAATGATAGCATTAATTAAAGATATAGGAGAAAATCCTGCTAAAAGAGATACTGCATATAATATGCTTGAATATTTTTAATAGCAAAGATATATACTGTATTAGTATGGGAAGATGGTTTGATAGATAAATATTCTGTAATTTTTCGACTTATAATATTATGCAAATATCTACGCTATACAATCCTTAAATGTATAAAAAATATGATATTGCTATGAAAATTACTAATAAACAAATATAGTCTACTTAAAACTTTTAGCAATAATCTATCAAGCTACTAACAATACAAATTTGCATAAATTATATAAAGATATTTTAGTTTTTGTTTCAAATAATGTCTTAGTAAGAAGTAATTTAATATAATACAAAATTAAACGAAGGATATATTATTTTATGATTAAATTTTTTACTATTATATTTATAATTTTACAAGGAATACTGATGTCAGCAACGATAAGAAATATTAAAATCAATGACACCATGGTGCCTATTATTTTTGAAAAACACTCCTCTTTGCCTATTTTTAATTTACAGTTAATTTTTAAGAATAGTGGTTTTATTGTAGATAAAAACCAAAGTGGCTTAACATCCTTGAGTGCAAAACTTTTAAATGAAGGTACAAAAAAAGATGGAGTAATTAAATTTGCTAGAAATTTAGAAAATAAAGCTATTTCGATTCACACTTCAAATGGATTTGAAACTTTTGTAATCGAAGTTAGTTGTTTAAAAAGTGAAATGAAAACAGCACTTAAATTTTTAGATCAACTTTTGAATGATCCAAATTTTAGCAACAAGACACTCGATAAGTTAAAAACATTACAAATTAGTAAACTAAAACAAAAAGAGAATGATTTTGATTATGTAGCACACATACAATTAAATAAACTTATATTTAATGGTACCGCCTTAGAACATAGCCCATTGGGCGATATTAAATCAATAAAGAATATACAATTAAAAGATATAAAAACAAATATAAAAAATATTTTTAATCTTGATAATTTAATTGTTGTTGCAGGTGGAGATATATCTTTTAAAGAGCTTAAATTATCTATAAAACCAATTATAAAAAATTTTAAACCATATGGATCAGCGACAATTAAAAATATAAAAGCTAGTAGTAGTGTTAAAAATAAAATTATATATAAAAAAACTCAACAAGCTTATGTATATTTTGGAAGCCCATTTAATATAGATTCAAATGATAAAAATATCTACAAGGCTAAGGTTGCCTCGTTTATATTAGGCGGCAGTGGTTTTGGAAGTAGATTAATGGAAGAGATAAGAGTTAAAAGAGGTTTGGCATATTCTGCTTATGGAGATATTTTATCATCAAAATCAAATTCAATATTTACAGGATATTTACAAACAAAAATAAAAAATCAAAAAGAAGCACAAGAATTAGTTGTAACATTGATAAATGAATTTATTAAAAATGGAGTAACCCAAAAAGAATTAAATAGTGCCAAAAAGTTTTTATTAGGTAGCGAACCATTGCGTACTGAAACTTTTGCACAAAGACAAAATAGGGCATTTTATTTGTATTATAAAGGATTAAAACAAAGTTATCCAGCAGATGAATTAAAGCTAATCGAAGATTTAGAACTCAAAGATCTAAATAATTTTATTAAATCACACAAAGAGATGAAAAATTTATCATTTGCAATAGTAACTCAAAAATAATAGATATATTTATTTTTTGTCTTTAATGCTAAATAAATATCTCTTTAGCTCTTAATTGTTCTAAAGGTGTTGGTACTAAATTATAAAAAAGGTTTAAACTTTTTTATAACATCTTTTACAACTTGTGCTTCTATGAATGGTTCATCTGCTTGTACATTTATGATTACATCATCATCTTTTAGTTTTAATAAATTAACATCATCGATATTGTCAACTTGTTTGGCTGTTCTTATTACCATTGGAAGCCCTAAGATATCAACTAATATTTTATCTCGCTGGTATAATAATCATCTACAATATTATCCTTTTGTGATTAATTTTATGATGTTAAAACTAAATTATTTATAATATATTTTAATATGAAATTTTTTAAGCTCTCATATAGTAACATCATGTCATGAAAAAAACACTTACTATTATCGATACATTTGGATTTTTATTTAGAAGCTATTATGCTTTACCCCCATTAAAAAGCAAAACAGGATTTCCTACTGGAATGTTAACAGGTTTTGTTAATCTGATTGCCAATATTGGTAAAGATTTTCAAACTGATTATTTAGTATTTGCTCTTGATAGTAAAGGGGATACTTTTAGAAAAAAAATATACAATGAATACAAATCACATCGTCCAGATGTACCTGAGGATTTATTGCGTCAACTTCCCGTAGTTATTTCATTTATTGAAAAAATGGGTTTCGCAAGTGCTTCAAAAATAGGTTATGAGGCTGATGATATTATCGCATCCTTGGCTGTTGAAGGAAAAAAAGAAGGACTTAATGTAAGGATAGTAAGTCATGATAAAGATTTGTATCAATTAATTGGTGAAAACATCACAATGTTTGATCCAATGAAGAAAAAAAATATCACAGATCGTGAATGTTTTGAAAAATACGGAGTACATCCAAATCAGTTTATAGACTACCAATCACTTTTGGGAGATAGTGCTGATAATGTACCAGGAGTTAAGGGGGTAGGGGCAAAAACCGCAGAAGCTTTAATAAAACAATTTGGAACGTTAGATGAGATCTATAACAATATTAAATCAATAGAAAAACCAAGATGGCAAAAATTGCTTATTGAGAGTAAAGAGTTGTGTTTTATTAGTAAACAGCTTGTAACTTTACATACAGATGCCTACTCTTTGTTGGCATTAAGCGAGATGGAATTGCCAAAAGAAAATCCAATACTGAAAATTGCATCAATACTTCAAGATTATGATATGCATAAAATTATAGATAAAGTTCATAAAGATGGTACTAGCTATAAAACTGTTTTACCAAAAGACTATGAATACAAAGTAGAAGACATAAAAGAAACTATTAAGTGTGAATACATTGTATTAAATGATGAAAAAAAGTTATTAAATTTGGTTAGTTGTATTTCCAAAAATTCAATAGTAGCTTTTGATACTGAAACTACAGGACTAGATAGCTCAAAAGCACAAATAGTTGGTTTTTCATTTTGTATCGATGAAAAAAAGGCATATTATGTACCTATTAAGCATTTTTATTTAGGTGTTCCAAAACAAGTTAGTATGACAGTAGCCAATAAAACTATTGAGATTTTAAATACTAAAAAATTAGTACTACAAAATTTTAAATATGATTTTGAAATAATTAAAAATAATTTTGGTATCCGATTACAGCTGTATGCAGATACTATGATAATGGCTTGGCTTTTAAATAGTGAAGATAAAGTTGGTCTGGATAAATTAAGTTATAAGTATTTTGATCATACAATGATATTATTTAAAGATATTGTTAAAAAAGATGAAACATTTGCGGATATTGATGTGCAAAAAGCTTCTCAATATGCTGGAGAAGATGCTTGGATCACTTATAGATTATATAAAGAGTTATCAACACAATTTGAAGACAATAAAACATTATTAAAAATAGCATTTACTATTGAATTTCCTTTTGTATTAGTTTTAAACAATATGGAAAATAATGGCATAAAAGTTGATATTAATTTGCTAGAAGAATTAAAAAATAAAGGTAAGATAGAGCTAGATTACTTGGCAAATGATATATATAAATTAACTAAAATGCAATTTAATATTAATTCTCCAAAACAATTAGGAGAAGTATTGTTTGACACTCTCGGACTTTCAACGCCTAAAAAAACTAAAACAGGATACAGTACTAACGAAGCTGTATTGCTTAAATTAAAAGATGAGCATCCAGTAGTAAATAAGTTATTAGAGTATAGAAGTGCTTCAAAATTATACTCAACATACATAGAGCCACTTATAGAGTTAGGAAATAAAGAAGATGATAATAGGATACATACATCATTTTTGCAAACAGGAACGGCAACTGGACGATTGAGTTCTAAAAATCCGAATTTACAGAATATACCTGTAAGAAGTAGTGCAGGCAGAGAGATTAGGAGTGCTTTTGTAGCAAGGTCTGGATATAAATTAGTTGGGATAGATTATTCACAAATTGAACTTAGATTATTAGCTCATTTTAGTTGTGATCCAACACTTGTAGATGCATTTAACAATAAAATAGATATACATTATCAAACAGCAGTTACAATTTTTGGAGAAGAGGAAGCTAACAAAAAAAGAAATATTGCAAAAACAATTAATTTTGGTTTAATTTATGGAATGGGAGCTAAGAAATTAGGGGAAACTTTGAGTATTCCTACTAAAGAAGCTAAAAGTTATATAGATAGTTATTTTGAAAATTTTTCTACTGTAAAAAATTATTTGAAATCAATACAAGATGATGCTATGGAGCATAATGAGGTAAAAACACTTATCGGAAGACATAGACATTTTGATTTTGCAAGTGCTAACGGTATGATAAAAGCTACATATTTAAGAGAAGCTGTTAATACTGTTTTTCAAGGTAGTGCATCTGATTTGGTAAAATTATCTATGAATAAAATATATGAAGATTATAAAACAAATGAAGATGTTAAGATACTTTTACAAATACATGATGAACTAATTTTTGAAATAAAAGAAGAAAAAGTAAATGAAATAACTAAAGATTTGGCTAATACAATGAAAAATATATTCACTTTAAAAGTACCTTTAGATGTAAATATTGCTATTGGTAATAATTGGGGCGAACTAAAATAACTAAGGAAGATAAATGGAACTACAATCTAAACCTATGGGCGAATATCAAACAAATTGCTATATAGTAACAATAAATAATAAAGATTTAATTATAGATCCAGGCATGGGCGCAACACAATGGATATTGGATAATACTACAAACCCTGTAGCTATACTTAATACTCATGGACATTTTGATCATGTTTGGGGTAATAAAGAATTAAAAGCAAAGCTTAATATACCAATATATTGTCCTAAAGATGATTGTTTTATGTTAAGTGACGATCCATTTTCACAAGGTACCCCTAAAAGTAAAGCTGATATTGAAGTTGAGCCAAATTATATATTTGATATAAGTGGCATTAAAGTTAATTTTCATCATTTTCCTGGACACACTCCTGGGTGTAGTGCTATTGAGATTGATGATTATTTATTTTCAGGAGATTTTATTTTTAATGGTTCTATAGGGCGAGTTGATTTTCCATATTCAAGTCCAAGTGATATGAAAAAAAGTATAAATAAAATTCTATTATGGAAAGATGATTTTAAAATACACAGCGGTCATGGTGCTCCAACAACTTTGTTTATAGAAAAAGATTCGCTAAAGTCTTGGTTAAATTATATTTAGTTGATTATCTAATATTTGAAGCTATGATATCGCCCATTTGCGAAGTTGTTACAAGCTCCTTGCAGTCATATGCAGATAAATCGCTAGTTCGATAACCATCGTTCATAGCTTTTTTAATAGCATTATCAATTGCATTAGCAGCTTCAATTTCATCAAGTGAATATCTAAGCATCATAGAAGCACTTGAAATAGTAGCTATTGGGTTAGCTTTATTTTGTCCAGCAATATCAGGGGCAGAGCCGTGAATTGGTTCATAAATTGCTGTTAATTCACCAGTAGAAGCTGATGGCAAAAGTCCAATACTTCCACTTAACATTGAAGCTTCATCGCTTAAAATATCACCAAAAATATTGCCAGTTAATATAACATCAAATTGTTTTGGATTTGCAATAAGTTGCATAGCACAGTTATCAACATACATATGTGATAGTTCAACTTCTGGATATTGCTTAGCAATTTTTTCTACTGTTTGTCGCCAAAGAGCAGATACATCTAAAACATTTGCCTTATCTACACTACATAGTTTTTTATCTCTTTTCATTGCTAACTTAAAAGCAACATGAGCAATTCTTTGAATCTCGTGTATTTCATAAACCATAGTATTCCAACCTTTAGTTTCTGTTCTTCCCTTAGGTTCTCCGAAGTAAATTCCACCAATAAGTTCTCTTACAACCATGATATTAACATCTTTGATAACTTCTGGTTTTAAGGATGAGGCATTAATTAATTCATCATATACAATAGCAGGTCTCAAATTTGCAAATACACCCATAGCTTTTCTAAATTTTAATAATCCAGACTCAGGTCTAAGTTCTCTAGGCATATTATCCCACTTAGGACCTCCTATTGCTCCAAACAAACAAGCATCAGAATCAAGTACGCCATTAATAGTTTCATCAGGTAGTGGATGTCCAGTTGCATCAATAGCACAACCGCCCATTAAATATTCCTTGTATTCAAAATTTATATTAAATCTTTTACCAACTACATTTAAAACCTTAGTAGCTTCATCTACAATTTCTAGACCAATTCCATCACCTTTTATGAGTGATATATTGTAATTCATCATTATTTATTTATCCTTTCCTAATACTTCTTTTTTTGCAAATTCCATTAATCCACCAGTAGCAATTAACTCTTTCATAAAAGGAGGTATTGGATTAAATTTATATATTTTATTTGAAGTATTATTGGTAATAGTTCCTGCATCCAAATCTATAGTTATATTATTGTTTGCCTTTATCTGCGATGCTTGAGGGAGTTCAAAAATAGGAAGCCCCATATTAAAAGCATTTCTATAAAATATTCTCGCAAATGTTGGAGCGATAATAGCACTAACGCCAGCTGTTTTTAAAGCAATAGGTGCATGTTCTCTACTGCTACCACAACCAAAGTTCTCACCTGCAACTATAATATCACCAGCATTAACTTGTGATGCAAAATCATGGATATCGGAGTCTTCCATTACATATTTTGCCAAGTGCTTTGGATCACTACTGTTTAAATATCTTGCTGCAATTATTACATCTGTATCAATATTGTCTCCAAAAGTCCATACTTTTCCTGTAATGTTTTTTAGATTCATGATGTTGTACCTTTTAATATATCAAATTTTAGCAATTATATCTAAATATATATATATATATATTCATTATAAGTAGTGATACTAGATATTAAATCTTAATCATCTCTTTTAAATATGATTTTTTACCATCTAATCTCATCCAGAAATTATCAGCTAAGTTTTGAAAAGTTTTATTGTCAACTCTTGGATTTGACACGGTAGCCATATATTTATAATCGATTTTTCCCTCATTTACCACCTGAACACCCGCGTTAAAACAGGACTCTTCAACTAGATTTCTTCTGCTTTTATAGACTGGTTGGGGTAGCATCTCAGCAGCGGTTAGAAAGAACTCTCCCATCAGATGAGAGTTTTCATTATGAGAGTCCCAAGCTCTATACATACCCTTTAATCCATCGAAATTTCCATCAACATCAGGAAAACCACTAGCACTAAATATAACCATACCTTGCTCTCCTAACTCTGGAAATCTATCGGGATGAGTTATATGCCCATCATCTTTATCTAAGAGCATATATGGTTTTAGCAGAGGAAGTAGTCTATCCATAAAGTTTTTCATAATACCAGTAACATTAAAAATATAAAGAGGTGAAGCAAAAACAACCAAATCTGCACTTCGATATTTTTCTCTAAGTTCAGTCATGATATCTTTATGTACACATTGTCCAGGTATTTTTGTCCAACACATATAGCAACCATCACAATGATGGATATCTAGTTTTGCAAGTTTATACTCCTCAATATTAGCACCAGCACTTTTAGCACCTTCTATAAACTTGTCAACCATCAATGTTGTTTTACTGAATTTTTTATTTCTAGGCCCACCATCAAAAACAACTATATTTTTAATCTTTTTTGATGTTAAAGTCTTATACTTATAATCTTGTACTCTATCTTCTGTAGTTTTAATTGTCCCTGTATTAAACAGTTTCTCAAACTTGAGCATTATAGAGGCATCTCCTATCATCTCATACCTTTTATTTAAATAGGCTTCTGTGCCATCAACATTACCATTTATAATATTTAACCAGAGTGTTGAATCTATTTTTATTGTCAGTGTTGGTTTAGTATGAATACCATTGATACATTGACACTTCCGATTTTTGATTGCTATATATATATCTTGAGCCTCATCTCCTGTTAATTCCAACTGAATAATAACATCTACACCCTTTGATGATTTTTTGTTTAGACCGTGGGGCATCGCCTCAAACGCATCTTTTAAGCTCTCGAACTTTAATTTATATCCAGGAAGTGTTAGCAGATATCTTGGTAGATATATTGAAGCTGGAATACCTATTATTATTTGTGGTAGATAGGCCATCGCGTTTGCTATAAGTGTATTTGTAGAACTATATGGACTATATTCTATTTGAACCAATATAAACGCTAATGCAAATATAAAAGCCCATGCATAGCTAACTGCAGTGTTGATTTTTATAAATACATCACTCTTTACAATTCCTTGAGGAAACTTACCTTTTGAAAAATAGTATGTATATGGTTTTTTTCCAAGCAGTGGCGGAATAAGTGCAATTAAAAATAAAACTGCATAGATTGACATCGGTATTGTTGCCATAATAAGCCCTCCTATTTGACTATATTAGCCGATATAATCAAAGCTAATTTTCTAAATGGATTTGTTGTTGATGCAAATGCTAAAAGTCTATTTTTTAAACCTACTACTAGAGTCATTTTGTTGTTCTCTAGCTGTTTTGCTCCTGCTTGTGCAACTACTAGAGAGCTCATTGTGCCTTGAGTTAGATGTTTGCTATGAGTAGCGTTTGAATTTTTATCAAAATTGGTTTTAGTTGGTCCAGGGCAGAGTGTGCAAACCTCTACACCGCTCCCTTGTAACTCATAACTAATAGCTTCACTAAAATTTAGTACATAAGCTTTTGTTGCTGCATATACTGCAAATGTTGGGACGGGTTGAAATGCTGCAGTTGAAGCAACATTTAAAATCTTACCACCTCCATTTTTAGCCATATGTTTTGCAAAGTGGTGTGTTGTTTCAGTGAGTGTTATGATATTTAAATTTATCATTGATATTAATTTCTCTATATCATTGTTAATAAATTTACCGTATTCCCCAACACCTGCATTATTGATAATAATATCTATGTTTGTATTAGTTAAATTTGAAATAAGTTTTTTTGATGCATTTGGAATCGATAAATCAATAGAAATTATTTTTATATTTACTTTATATTTTTCTTCAAAATCTAATTTAATATCTTCTAATTTATTTTTATTTCTAGAAACTAAAATAAGATTATGTTGATTTTTAGCATAGATTGATGCAAATTCATAACCAATACCACTCGTTGCACCCGTAATTAATATTCCCATTTCAATATCCCATTTTAATAGTTAGCATTTTGTCTTTATTTACTTCAAATTTTGACTCTTCAAAAGTTGCAGCCCTAAAAGTTGGTCTAATGTTATTACTAAATCCATACCCCTCTGTTGGCATTCCTAAAAAGTTTTTATCTAGTTTTTTATTTCTATTTTCATCATGAATGACAGCTATGGCATAAGTACCATCTGGTATATTTTTAAATGTATAGGTAACTTTTTTACCGACTATTTTTACATTGGCACCTTTGTAGGATTTTAATATATTTGAGAATGTGTTATCATTTTTATTATACAAACCAATAGATATCTTTCCATTTTGATTTAACATACCTGTAATTTCCACACTAATATTATTTGCCATTATTGACGATACTGTAAGACCTATTGCTAAAACTATTTTTTTCATCTTATTACTCCATTTTATCTATAAATTTAAAATCTAAGCCCTATGCTTATACTATGTATGGTTCTTATTCTTTTCGCAAAAATAACATCATTTCTATATGCTATAAATGGCTTAAAGAGAGTCTTTGAGTGTGGCTCCCATCCTAGATTTGATGTAAGCCCAATGATGTTTTGATTATTTGCTTCATAATTAAAATAACCAACTGTACCTATTGATGAGTGAAACCAACTATATGATCTCTCTTCTAAAATTATACCTACCGCAGTAAATTGATCAATGTTTGTTGTGAAGCGTGTTACCTCTAAACCGTAAGCTTGATTCGCATTAGATGCTTTAAGTATCTTTAATCCGTAGTGCTGTGTACTATTGGTTCCATAACCAAAATGTGGTCTTATCGTAACACTTGAGCTGTCATCATATGCAAATATCGATGATACCACAAAACTTATGCCTAAAATAATCTTTTTCATTTTGTAATTCCTTGATTTGTACAAGTATATCAATAATGAAACTTTTAGTCATTCACAAATGTTAATTTTATATAGTGATTGAGCTCTCTTTTTTAAGTCGACTTAAATGCTGTGGTGTAATTCCTAAAAATGTAGCAATGTGATATTGAGGAACTTTTTTTAAAAGATGAGGAGTTGTATTTACAAACTCCTCAAATCTATCTTTTGCTGATTTGGTTTGTCGTTGAATGATAAAATTATGAAGATAAGTATACACTTCTTGATTTATCAGCCTACCAAATCTATCTCCTTTTTTTGTATTGTTATATAAAAACTCTACATCTTTAAAATTTATCATTACAACTTCACAATCTTCAATAGCATCAATAGCTAACTTAGATTTAGTTTGATTAATAAAGCTTGCATAGTCTACTACAAATAAATTTACCATACGAGAGTTTTTATCATTAAAATATATAGCCCAAGTGCTATCTTTACCATTTTCATCTAAGATGTAAGCTCGAGCTAAACCACTATTTATAAACATAAGTTGAGTGCATATATCACCGATATTATGAATGATATCATCTTTTTTATAAAGGACTATTTTTAACTTTGATTTAATAATATTCCATTCTATAAAATTTAATGGTATGTATTTTGTTATAAATTCTTTATATTTGGTGTACATTTTTCTTTGATGTTCTTTAATTGTAGTTTTGGATAAAATCTATAAAAATTAAATTGTCAGTTTTATAATAATCTGATAATAAACTTGCTAAAGCTTGAGTAGAACGATTTGTTCTATAATCATTGCTAAATTCAAGTTTTAATGTATGATATTCAATCATAACAAATGACCGAATATCTGATAATAATTCTTTATCTAAAAATTTATTATTGAAAGTATAATTATTTACTTTTTTTTTAAGTTCAACCATATAGTTATTTGGAGAATATTCATATGCAGCACCAGTTAATAAATCAGTTATACCAAGATCCCAAAATATATTTAACAAGAAAACACTATCAAATGCTGTAGTTAGTGGAATAGTTTGTGATCTATATCCATCTTTTTTAAATGTGATATCACTAAAAGAATTTTTCTTTATTGAAACAACACAAGGTGTTTGACACTTCATTTGACCATCTAATAATACTGATACATTCTCTGGTTCAGAATTAAATGATATTGCTTGATTTGTACCATTTATAATTCCTGCACTACCAAATACTAAACTTGCAAAACTAATTATAGCTAATAATATTTTTTTCATTTTTATCCTTTACTGATTAATTCAGCGAATTATATATAATTTTAGATTAAAATATAATTAATATAAGGATCGGCTATCAAAATTATAATTATTTTATTTATATA
>UOYO01000058.1_pt1 | contig 43859 bp, 38 predicted proteins | sample 2023441 | NCBI WGS metagenome assembly UOYO01 (sample SAMEA4473313, study PRJEB15554) | hydrothermal vent metagenome | biome: marine basaltic hydrothermal vent biome; feature: marine hydrothermal vent; material: water | place: Pacific Ocean | collected 2011-06-14/2011-07-23 | depth 1199 m
AATACTGCCGGGTCCCCTGGTGGAAACGTAGGTCGCTGCCAACTTTTAAGGTCTTTTTTTTATTTCAATTTTTTTCTATTACATCTTGTTTTAAGTTTAATAATCTTTATTTTAGATAGAATTACGCGATTTATATAGATATATTATTAAGGAAAATGATTGTTAAACTTTAAAGAAACATTTATAGGTAAATCAGCTAAATCTGATATTTTATCAGGTCTCGTGGTTGCAGTTGCACTTGTACCTGAGGCTATTGCATTCTCATTTGTAGCACAAGTTAGTCCTATTGTTGGATTATATACTGCATTCATATTAGGATTGATCACTGCCATTATGGGTGGAAAACCAGGTATGATTTCAGGGGCAACCGGTGCTGTTGCTATTGTACTCGTAGGTGTTAGTCTGGCTTCTAAAACTATTTTAGAAGCACAAGGTATTACAGGTGATTTGTTATCGTTTGGGATTGTTCAGTACATAACACTTACAGCAGTTATAGCTGGTTTAATTCAAATTATCATTGGTGTATTTAAAATGGGAAAATTTATTAGACTTGTTCCGCAACCTGCACTTCATGGTTTTGTTAATGGTTTAGCTATTGTAATTGCTATGAGCCAATTGAAATTTCTTGATAATACAGGGATTACTATGTATTGCATTATTTTAGGGACTATGGCAATAATGTATTTTTTGCCTAAATTTAGCCAAGCAGTTCCGTCCGGTTTAATTGCTATTGCTGTATTTACTGTTGTTGTATTTGTAACTAATGCTGAGACTAAATTAGTTGGAGATTTGGCAAATTTAACACAGTTTAAAGGCTTATTACCTAGCTTTCATATCTCAGATGTTATATTAGATATGGATGCGATTATGCTTATATTCCCTTATGCACTTATTGTTGCTCTCGTAGGAGTAATTGAGTCACTTCTTACTCTTTCTGTTTTAGATGAAATAGGTGGTGGAACTCGCGGTAGTGCAAATCAAGAATGTATCGCTCAAGGTACTGGAAATATAGTGTGTGGCATATTTGGTGCAATGCCAGGATGTGCTATGATTGGTCAATCTATTATCAATTATACGAGTGGTGGGTTAGGCCGATTATCAGGAATTGTAGCTTCTGTTGGATTAATTTTATTGGTTGCGACATTAACTGATTTTCTAAATATTATCCCTGTCGCTATTTTGATTGGTATTATGTGGATGGTTTCTATTGGAACTTTTGAATGGTCAAGTTTTTCTAGAATTTCTAAAATGCCTAAAAGTGATGCTTTTGTACTTATAGTTGTAACTGCTATTACTATTGTTGCAGATCTTGCGATCGCTGTTATTTCTGGTGTTATTATATCTGCACTCGTGTTTGCGTGGAAACATGCAAAAGTTACTGCAAAAGTACATAGAGAAGATGGTGGTATTAAAGTTTATGATTTTGATGGACCGTTATTTTTTGGTTCAGTTACAGCATTTAATGAACAATTTGATTTAATTCATGACCCAGAAGTTATAATATTGGATTTTAGAAATGCTAGAGTTATGGACATTAGTGGTGTTGAAGCAATTGATGCAATTACTAAAAAATACTGTGAAGCTGGAAAGAAAATAAAAATTAGGCATCTAAGTAGTGAATGTAAATCAATTTTAAATGATGCAAAACAATTTTGTATTTATGAAGAAGATGATCCGAAATATAAAGTGGCTTATGATTATTAAAAATTAAATATTTTCTTTTAAGAATTTCATTGCTTTTGCTTTTGCTTCTTGTATTTTAGAAGCATCTTTTCCTCCAGCTTGTGCAAAATCAGATCTTCCTCCTCCATTGCCACTAACAATTGGGGCTACTGCTTTTATCCAATCACCAGCTTTTAAATCAATATTTTTAATTCCACAAGCCATCAATACTTTATTATCTTTTATTTGAAATAAAAATATAGCTAATTTATCATTTTTATTTTTTTGTTTATCAATTATGTTTTTAATATCTTCATTTTTAATAATATCTATTATGATTTTAATATCCCCATTCATCTCTTCTTTTAATGGGTTTTGATTATTATTTTGAATATCTTTTAATTTTAGTTCAGTCTTAAGAGATTTAATTTGTTCTTTTAATTTTGCAATACCCAGTAGCAGATCTTTATTTTTAACTTCTGTTTCAAGTTTAATCATCTTATATATAATATTTTTTATATATGTTCTAGCACTTTTCCCACAAACAGCTTCTATTCTACGAACCCCAGCACTTACTCCGCTCTCTTTTGTGATGTAGAAGCTTCCGATTTGTGCAGTACTTTTTACATGAGTACCACAACAAAATTCAATACTAATATCTCCAAAACTAACAACCCGTACAGTTTTGCCATATTTTTCACCAAACATAGCAATAGCATTAGTTTTTTTAGCTTCGTCTATAGATAATTCTTCAACTTTACCTCTGATCCCTTGTTCAATCCATTTGTTTACTATGTCTTCAACTTTATTAAGTTCATTATCACTCATAGCTTTGGGATATGTAAAATCAAATCTTAATCTCTTGTCATCATTTAAGCTCCCAGCTTGAGTAACTGTATCTCCTAACATTTGTTTTAATGCACTTTGAAGTAAATGTGTAGCACTATGATGTTTTGCTATTTCATTTATTTGAATATCTTTAAGTTCAACAATATCATTAGTGTTTAATATATAATTTTTTGTTTCTATTTTTGATAAATTTAATCCAAAAAACATCTTAGTATTATGAATAATTGATATTTTATTATTTTTAATTAATGTTCCGCAACTACCAATTTGACCACCAGATTCAGCATAAAAAGGAGTTTTATCTAACATAATCCATCCAATACTATTATTTTCTAAAGTTTCAATTTGTTTAAAATTATCATCTAAGAGTGCTACAATTTTACTTTTACATTCAGTACTGTCATAGCCTACAAATTTATTTTTGCCATATTTTTCAAGTAAAAGTTTAAAATCTCCATTTTTGGCAATATCTCCGCTACCTTTCCAAGCAGCCTTTGCCTTGGTTCTTTGCCCATTCATGCATTTATCAAAAATCTCATTATTTACAATCATATCTTTTTCACGAAGCATATCTTCAGTTAAATCAAGAGGAAAACCATAGGTATCATAAAGTTTAAATGCGACTTCTCCATTAAATTGTTTTTTTGTTTTTTTTAATTCTTCATTGAATAAATTCATACCTTTGTCAATAGTTTTAAAGAATCTTTTTTCTTCAAGAGTAATTTGTTCCTGAATATAATCTTTTTTATCTTCTAGAAATGAATAATACTCTCCAACTATTTTTATTAAAGTGTCAATAATATTTGCCATAAAAGGTTTTCTAAATCCTAATAAATATCCATGTCTAACCGCTCGTCTTAAAATTCTTCGCATTACATAACCGCGACCAACTTTATCAAATAAAATTCCATCACTTAGCATAAATGAAACCGCTCTGGTATGATCTGCAATTATTCTATAACTTCCGATATTTTTTTCTGTTGCTTTTTGTGATAAAGATTCAATTTCTTCAATCATTGGCTTAAAAGTTGAGCTATCAAAATTATTTAAAACACCTTCCTTAATAGCAGTAATTCGCTCTAGTCCCATACCTGTATCAATACTAGGTTTTGGAAGTGGTACTAAAGCTCCATCCTTTTGTCTATCGTATTGCATAAATACAAGATTCCAAATTTCTAAAAATCTATCACCTTCTCCACCTATTTTATCTTCGTTTGAGTTAAAATGTTCGCTTCCTTGATCATAAAATATTTCACTACAAGGACCACAAGCTCCGATATCGCCCATAGACCAGAAGTTATCCTTATCTCCACACTTAATAATTCTATTTTTGTCTATATGTTTTGTCCAAATATTATAAGCTTCGTCATCGCTATTATGAATAGTTACCCATAGTTTTTCAATAGGAAGTTCAAGATTTTTTGTGATAAATTCCCAAGCATGAGCTATCGCATCTTCTTTAAAATAATCTCCAAATGAAAAATTTCCCAACATTTCAAACAGTGTATGGTGTCGACTTGTGTATCCTACATTTTCAAGGTCATTGTGTTTTCCTCCAGCTCTTAAACATAGTTGACAACTGGTTATTTTAGGGTTTTTCGGGATTGGAAGAGTACCTAGAAATATATCTTTAAACTGCACCATGCCAGCATTCACAAACATTAAAGTTGGATCATTTGGAACTAGCGACATTGAGCCTACTATGTCATGACCTTTTTGCTTAAAATAATTTAAGAATTCTATTCTAATATCCATGTTTGCTTATCCTATAATTGGTATGAAATAAATTTTATCTAAAAGATAATTAATTTAATATTGATGTAAGTATAAAAAAAGTACAATTTTTGCATTAAAAATAAAAAGGATTAATTATAATGGGTAAATATATCGACTTAACAAATGATAATTTCGAAGAAACAGTAAGTAAAGGTGTCTCTTTAGTAGATTTTTGGGCTCCATGGTGCGGACCTTGTAGAATGATAGCTCCAGTAATAGAAGAGTTAGCTGATGACTTTGATGGAAAAGCTAATATTTGTAAAATAAATACAGATGAACAGCAAGAATTGTCAGTAAAATTTGGCGTGAGATCAATACCTACAATTTTGCTTATGAAAGATGGTGAAGTTGTTGAAACTATGGTAGGTGCTTCATCTAAAGAGGCATTTGCTGATAAAATAAATGGTTTGCTATAATTGCTAAGTTAATCTTAAAGAATGGTTATTTAAAAAGGTTAGATACAATAGTATCTAACCTTTTTTATTTAATTACACTATGATTTTAAAATAATTAAATAAAGAGAGTAAAATAATGTTAGATTTAGCAATCATAGGTGGTGGTCCTGCTGGACTTACTGCTGGACTTTATTCAACACGCGGTGGCTTAAAAGATGTTACTATGTTTGAATTAGGACTTCCTGGTGGACAAATTACGCAAAGTAGTGAAATAGAAAATTATCCTGGCCAAATAGAAGTTGTGACCGGGATGAAGCTAATGGATAAATGGCCTAAACAATGCAGTCGTTTTGGATTAGAGATTAAAATGGCAGAAGTAAAACAAATTACAAAAAGTAATAATATTTTTACATTAATATTAGCAGACAAATCACAAATACAAGCAAAATCAGTTTTAATAGCAACAGGAAGTGTTCCTAAGTCAGCTGGGATTAAGGGGGAAGCTGAATTTTTTGGAAAAGGTGTTAGCACTTGTGCTACATGCGATGGATTTTTTTATAAAAATAAAGATGTTGCTGTTATAGGTGGAGGCGATACTGCTGTTGAAGAGGCTATATTTTTAGCTAATATTTGTAAGACTGTTTATATTATACACAGAAGAGATTCTTTTAGAGCATCCCCGCATGAAGTAGAAAAATTAAATCAATATAAAAATATTATACAAATAATGAATCACTCTACAGAAGAAATTATAGGCGATAATACTGGTGTGACAGGTATAGCTATTAAGTCAAAAAAAACTAATGAATTAAAAACACTTGATACCTTAGGGGTTTTTATATTCGTCGGCAGAGATGTTTTAAATCAAACTTTAATACAACAAGATGGCACTTTTCTTTGCGATACTAATGAAGCAGGAGAAGTTGTTGTCGATCTAAAGATGAGAACATCAATTAGTGGTCTATTTGCTGCTGGTGATATTAGAATAGATGCACCAAAACAAGTAGTTTGTGCCGCAGGTGATGGTGCTATTGCTGGAATTGAAGCTATTAGTTATTTGCAGTAAGTATCTTAATGGATGATTTGATATAATTCTCTTATTTTAAAAAAGGTTTGCATATGTTAAAAGTTGGAATTTTAGGAAGTACAGGTAGAGTAGGTTCTTTACTTATCGATGATTTAGAAGTAGATGATCAAACAAGTGTTAGTTCTGTACATGTTTTTGATGAATTAAAAAAAACATTACCAGACAATACAATTGTAACAAATGATATGAAAACTATGCTAGATGCTTGCGATATTGTCATTGATTTTTCTACACCAAAAGCTACAGAAGAGCTATTGTCTACTATTATAAATACACAAACCATAAAGCCACTCGTTATTGCTACTACTGGATTTAATGAACATCAAAAAAATCTTTTACTTGAAGCTGGTAAAATAGTACCTGTGCTTTATGCTACAAATATGAGTTTAGGGGTTGCTGTTTTAAATAAACTCGTATCTATTGCGTCAAAAACTTTAGCAGAATTTGATTGTGAAATTGTTGAACAACATCACAGATATAAAGTAGATAGTCCAAGCGGAACAGCACTTACTTTGGCTCAATATGCTGCAAATTCTAGAAAACTTAATTTGGATAAGATAAGAATTTCTGGACGAGATGGGATAATAGGGTCAAGAACAAAAGACGAAATTGCAGTTATGAGTTTAAGAGGGGGAGATATTGTCGGACGTCACACTGCCGGATTTTATAATGATGGTGAATTTATAGAATTAAATCATACCGCAACATCTAGAAATACTTTTTCAAAAGGTGCAATTAAAGCTGCAAAATGGTTAGTAAGTCAAGATGCAGGTCTTTATTCAATCAACGATTGTTTAGGACTATAGTATGTGTGCAATAGTTGGGATATACGGAAATGTAGACGCCGCAAAATTAGCATCCGCTGCATTATTTGCAATGCAACATCGAGGACATGAAGCAACTGGTATTAGTAGCGGAGGAGATGATAGTAAAAAAATATTTACAGTTAAAAAGTGCGGATATGTTAGAGATGTTTACAATGAAGAAGCTTTTGAAGTGTTAAAAGGAAATATGGCAATAGGTCATAATAGATATTCAACAGCAGGAAGTGAATCAACTTTTGATGCACAACCAATTCACGCAAAATACAAATTAGGCGAAATTTCAATTGTACATAATGGTAATTTAGTTAATAAAAATGAAATTAGACAAAGGCTTATTAATGAGGGTTCAATATTTCAAACAGGAATGGATACAGAAAACTTAATTCACTTGATAGCCAAATCTTCGCAAGACAGATTAAGGGACAGAATAATTAAGTCATTAACAAAAACAAAAGGTGCTTATAACTTTATAATTCAAAGTAGAAGTAAACTTTTTGTGGTTCGTGACCCATATGGAATACGACCACTTAGTATTGGAAAATTAAGAAGCGGTGGTTGGATTATTGCTAGCGAAACTTGTTGTTTTGATATAGTAGATGCTAAGTTTGTGCGTGATGTAAAACCTGGAGAAATGTTGATATTCTCCAAGAACACTAAAAACCCTGAATCTATTATTCTGGATGATACTAAAGAGTTTAGACCTTGTGCTTTTGAATATATTTATTTTGCACGACCAGATAGCGATATAGATGGTAAAAATGTCTATTCTACAAGAGAGGCCATGGGTAAAGAATTAGCACAAAATGATAAAAATATCTTGGATGTTGATATGGTTATCCCAGTTCCAGATAGTGGTGTACCTTCTGCTTTAGGTTATTCAAAAGAAAGTGGTATCCCTTTTGAGCTAGGTATTATTAGAAATCATTACGTTGGGAGAACATTTATAGAGCCTACTCAAGCCATGAGAAATATGAAAGTAAAAATGAAATTATCTCCTATGAAGTCTTTGATTGCAGGAAAAAAGATTGTAGTTATAGATGATAGTATTGTAAGAGGCACCACTAGCAAAAGAATAGTTAAAATGTTAAAAGATGCAGGTGCTGTTGAAGTTCACTTTAGAGTTGCAAGTCCTATGATTAAATATCCTTGTTTTTATGGAATTGACACCCCTACAAAAGACGAGTTAATTAATGCTGTAAAGACAAAAGATGAGGTAAAAGAATATATAGAAGCAGATAGTCTAGAGTATTTGTCTATTGACAATTTAAAAAATGCTCTAGGAAAAGAAACGAATTATTCTATGGTTAGTTTTGACGGAAACTACTTCGTAGAGTAGTTATTGCTATAAATACATTATTATGAGGCAATTAAATACAATAGGAAGATACTGGAGAAATAAACATGGACACAAAGTTTATAAAGTACCTATTAATCTTTTAGGATTTACTTGCCCTAATATAGATGGGACAATTGCGCGTGGTGGTTGTACATTTTGTGAAAATGATTCTTTTTCGCCAAATTTACAAAAAACAAAAAAAGCTGATTTTAAATTAAATCCAAACAGCACAGATAATCCATATTTAGGTCAACAAATTTTACAATTACAAACACAATTTAATGATACAGTAAAAAAATTAACTAAAAAATTTGGTGCAAAAAAGTTTATAGTATATTTTCAATCATTTACAAATACATATGCCCCGTTTAATACACTTAAAATATTATACGATAAAGCATTAACATTTGATAATGTTGTAGGTCTTAGTATTGGAACAAGAACAGATAGTATAACAGATGAGATATTAGATTACCTTCAAGAATTAAATCAAAAAACTGAAATATGGGTTGAATATGGTATTCAATCTATTTATGATGAAACATTAAAAAGAATCAATCGTGGCCATGACTTTTCCAATATTCAGCAGTGGATAAAAAAAACAAAAAACAAAGGTATATTAGTGTGCGGTCATATAATATTTGGATTGCCAGATGAAACTCAAGATATGATGTTAAATAGTGTAAAAAAATCTATAACATTAAATATTGATTCTATCAAGTTTCATCCTTTGTATGTGGTAAAAAATACTGTATTAACAAATGATTTTAATAGTGGCAAATTCACTCCCATCACTGAAAAGCTATATATAGATACTCTTGTAAAATCAATCAAACTACTACCACCTAAAATATCCATATCTAGAATTACTGCTGGCATTAGCGATGATAGCTTGTTGTCGCCAGAATGGTGTAAAAACAAACATAAACAAATATTTAATATCAGACAATCACTTTTGAGAAATAATTTAATTTATTAAAATATTTTAAACTTAAATATATATTAATAATTGTTACTTATAGTATATGTTTAAGGAAACTAATATTATACTTATTAGATTTGAAATTAAACACAAAGGAATAACATGTCTAATAAAGAAAATAGACGAGATTTTCTTGGATATTCATTTGCGGCAGTAGCTGCAGTTGGAGGTGTAGCATCACTTTCCGGCATGAAACAAGCTTGGGATCCGCTCCCATCTGTATTGGCTGCAGGATTTACGAAAGTAGATTTAGCAACAATGAATTTAGTACCAGGAAAACCACAAACAGTTACATGGAGAGGTAAACCAATATTTATTTTGTTAAAAACAGCAGATATGAAAAGTTTTGATGGTGATTTGGTAATTGATAATAAGCGATACACAATAGCAATCGGTCTTTGTACTCATTTAGGATGTATTCCTGCATGGAAAAAAGATATGTGGAAGTGTGCATGTCATGGTGGAGAATTTAATGCAAATGGGCAACAAACATTTGGTCCACCACCAAAACCACTTGTAGTGCCACCATTTAAGCTAAATGGAACTGTTTTAACTTTAGGGGAAACAGGTGTGCAATCACAAGCTATGATGGCTGCAAGAGCATAAGGAGCAAATATGGCAAAAATTGAAGAGTCGCTATTTAGCGCTAAAGGTTTTGATAAAAGGATGGCTGCAGGTAAGTTTTGGAAAACAATGATGACAGAGTATTGGATACCAAAAGATATTAATTTTTTATGGGCAATGGGCGTTGTTCTTGCTGTTACATTTAAAATTTTGATTATCAGTGGAATTTTTTTAATGATGTACTACAAGCCAGATACTGCGTTGGCATTTGATAGTGTAAATTATACAATCATGCAAGAAGTTGCTTATGGTTGGTTGTTTAGACATATGCATGGTGTCGCTGCTTCTGTGATATTCTTAATTATATATATACATATGTTTACGGGAATCTATTATGGTTCGTATAAAAAAGGTAGAGAGATGATTTGGATCTCTGGTATGCTTTTGTTTATAACATTTAGTGCTGCTGGCTTTTCTGGGTATATGCTTCCATGGGGACAAATGTCTTATTGGGCAGCATCTGTTATTACAAACTTATTTGCAGGTGGATCACTTGAAGCTTCTGGATTAGTTGAATGGATTAGAGGTGGTTTTACTGTTGGTGATGCTACTTTAACTAGATTTTTTATGTTACATGTTTTTTTATTACCATTATCAATTATTGGTATTATTGTTTTACACTTTTATACATTGAGAATTCCACACGTAAACAATCAAGAATCAGATGATATTGATTTTGATGCAGAAGCTCAAAAATATTTAGCTGGTAATAAAAAAGAATCTAAAGTAATACCTTTTTGGCCTGTATTCTTATCTAAAGATTTTGCAGTAATTAGTGTGTTTTTAATATTCTACTTTTATCTAGTATTTTTTAATTTTGAATTTGCAATGGATCCTGTTAACTTTGATCCTGCAAACCCAATGGTAACACCAACTCACATTTATCCTGAATGGTATTTCTTGTGGTCTTATGAGACACTAAGAGGACCTTTTTTTGATATGCTTGGCATGAAAGCTATGGATATTGGTTTAATAATATTTGGATTCGCACAAATTGCATTTTTAATAGTACCATTTATAGATAAAGATCCAGATATACTTCCCGCATTTAAACGACCTAAATTTCATATTTGGTTTTGGGTTATGATTGTAGATTTGCTTGTGCTTACTATCTATGGAAAATTGCCTCCAACAGGTACTAATGCATGGGTAGGGTTTTTTGCAACAGTCGTGTTCTTGCTTTTATTTATCTTAATACCAATAATTACAAAAGCTGATGCAAAAGCGAGAGGAGAACTCAAATGAGAGAACTAAAAATATTGGCTGTACTTGTATTTTTTACAGGTGTATTGTATTGGGGGGTTGAGCCTTTTGCTCATCACCAAATGCATCCACATGTAGATGCTCCTGAATATTCATTTTCTGATTTAAAAGATGTAAGATCTGGTAAAATAGGTAATACTCAAAGCGGTAAGCAACTTGTTGTAAATCAATTTCAATGTCAATCTTGTCATAGTATGACTGTAGATGGAAATAAAATTGGTGCATCTATGAACTTGGGGGTTATGACTCCTGATTTAACGACAGCTGGTTTAATTTATAATGATAGATATTTAGCATCATTTATTGCTAATCCTGCAAAAGCATCTCGAGTTGAACATAAATTTAGAGATGGAACGATGCACCCAATGACTAAATTTGATCTTAATTATGATGGTATATTTGGAGATGATGATGCACAAGGTGTCGCAGATATAGTCGCATTTCTAAAATCAATTACCCCTGCTAAATTAACAAATAAAGAAGTATTTTCAGATGCTTGTCAAAGATGCCACAGTATTAAATATGGTGATTTTTATGGCGGATCCATGAAAGCATTTAGTGATGCAAGTGAATATATGGGAAAAACTCCTCCTGATTTATCTCAGTATATTAGAAGTAGAAGTAAAAATTATCTACATGAATTTATTAATGATCCTCAAAAGCACCTTAAAGGAACATCTATGCCTAGAGTTGGATTAACTTTAGAGGCCGAACAACAAGTTATTTCTTATATGGAAGAAGTCGGTGATAGTAAAAAAGAACAAAGAGAAGCACTAGGACCTAAGGTTTTAGGTTATCTTGTGATTTTTGCTATATTTGCATTTCTTTGGAAAATTAAAATATGGAGAGAAATTCATTAACGAACTTTTGTAATATAAAATACAAAAAAAAGGATAATTGTAAAATTATCCTTTTTTATATTAGAATTTTGGAGGCTATACCTACAACAGCAGTACTACTTTTAAGTATTAGTTTGGAGTTTATACCTACAATTCTTTCGCTTGATATTTTGTTAATCTCATTTTTAGAAAATCCACCTTCACACCCTATTGCTATAGTTTCTATATTATTATTTTGTTTTTCAATAGAATTAGAAGAAAAATTAAACATTAATGCTTTTGGATAATCATTGAGAAAATTATCAAAACAGTCATAGCTCTCAAGTAATATTGTATCACTTCGTCCACACTGTGAAGATGAGTTATGAAGTATCGTATTTAATCTGTCAAAATTTAATTTGAATTGTTTTTGAGAATATTCACAGTATATAAAAGATATTTTTGAAACACCTAATTCATTTAAATTTGGTAAAACTGCCTCAATCACTTTTGGGTCAATAACACACCACCCAATATGCAAGTATTTTTCTTGTGTAATAATGCTTTCTTCTTGTGATACTAAAGTTAAGTCAGCCTTTTTTTTATCTATTTTTATAATTTTGTACTTATAAATATTGTCATCTTTTAAATTTCTAAAAAAAATATTTTTATTGATATTATGTCTTCTAGCTTTGAATAAATATCTATACAATATATTATCTATTGTTAAAACATCTAACCCACTATTTGGATGATAGCTAAATTGCACTTTAAAATAGTATAGAGATAATTGATGTAAATATAATTACGCAAATCTCAATTATATATATATTTCTAGCATATGGTATAAATTCTTTTTGTCTTTGTATGTCTGTACTTGTAATAATACGCATTTTTTTATATCTTTTTATTTCTAAGATCATAGTGACAATAGTTGCTATGATCATTATCAATATAGTTGTATTAAACTGATGCGTATAAGCTGCGACAATAGTACCCATATATGCAAGAGTAAAATTCAAACCATGATAAATAGGCGTCATAAGTCGTAATCTTTTAGCTAATGTTACAAAATTATTGATATTTACAACACTATAAATATTAAAAATCATAACTGCCAGTAAGCAACATATAGTAACTACATGAGTAAAAATCGATACTGGAAGAAAATCCATATAATATTCCTCTTTAATTTTTTTTGTTATTATATCAAAAGAATTACAATTAAGGAAACATAATGTCAGTTTTGGTACAAGAGGCGCTTAATCTAATAAGTAGAAAAGTAAAAACTAAAGGTTATGAAATAGTACCAATTGAAGAATCTCCTTTTAGAATATCATATAAAAAGATATTAGCAACCCATTTTATGCCACGTTTTAATAGTTCTGCTATGGATGGCTACGGAGTAAGAATTAACGATCAAAATAAAACTGTAAAAGTAATTGATACCATATTAGCTGGAAGCAATAAGAAGATAGATATAACAGATGGTTTTTGTATTAAGATTATGACTGGTGCTAGAGTTCATAAAAGTATCGAAGCTATTATTCCTAAAGAGCTTGTAAAAATACAATCAAATGGTTTTGTAAAACTACCTAGCGATATTCATGTGCTATCTCATATTAGATTTGCACAAGAAGATATAAAAATAAACGAGTGTTTAATAGATATAGGAGAAACAATTAGTGCATCAACTGTTACACTTTTAGCTTCTCAAGGTATTACGCATATTAAAGTTTTTAAGAAACCAAGAATTACAATATTTGCAAGTGGAGAAGAGTTGAAGTTGCATTATGAAAAATCACTTGAAGAGTATCAGATTTATAACACCAATACCCCTACTTTAATAGCAAGGGTAAAAGAGCTAGGGTGTGATACTACATTTATTGGTATGGCAAAAGATAGTATTAAAAGCTTGAAAAAACTTATTGCAAATTCTTTAGATTCTGATTTGATTATTACAAGTGGTGGAGTAAGTGTCGGAGAAGCAGATTTCACAAAAGAAGCCTTTGATCAAATGGGAATGAAAACTATATTTGATGGGATATTGATTAAACCGGGAAAACCTACTGTATTAGGCAAAATAGATAAGACGATAATTCTTAATTTGCCAGGGAACCCTTTGGCATCATCTTTAATTTTTGAATTATTTGGAAAAATAATTATTCAAAATATCAATGGAAGCGTAAATAAATATCATAATTTTATTCAAACTACAATATCCAAAGAATTACAAAATAAAAAAGGTAAAATTACTATCATACCTGGTAATTTTGATGGTTCACATTTCATCCCATCCAAACAAAGAAGTCCTGGAATGATAAGCATTTTAAATAAATGCAATAGCATGCTTATACTCGATAAAGAAGTTGAGTTTTTGGATAAAAATTCATATATAAAAATACTACCAATAAATTGGCTTTTTTTTACAAACACACAAAAAGACTTTTTAAACTATGAATCTTAATATGTGTAAAAAAGCAATTTGTATTCTAAGCGGAGGTATGGATTCAACTTTAACATCGTATATTGCAAAAAATGATGGTTATGATGTTATTGCCGTTCATTATAGCTATGGACAAAGAACACAAACTAAAGAACTAGAATCGTTTAGAAAAATTTGTACCCGTTTAAATACTAAAAAGAAATATGAAATCAATATACCCTTTTTTACAGATATAGGTGCAAGTGCTTTAACAGATAGAACGATTGATGTACCAATCAATGGAATAGACGATAAAGTACCTGCTACTTATGTGCCTTTTAGAAATGGAATTTTCATTAGTATTGCTGCGGCAATAGCAGAAAAAGAAAAAGCAACCGCAATTTTTATAGGAGTCGTAGAAGAAGATAGTAGTGGTTATCCAGATTGTACCAATAGTTTTATACATAATATGCAAAATACTATCAATCAAGGTACACAAGAACAAACTAGTTTAAAGATAATAACTCCTTTAATTAATTTAGCAAAAAAAGATATAGTAAAGAGATCTATTGATTTGCAAGTTCCTTTAGAACTTACATGGAGTTGTTATAAGAATGAAAATACGGCTTGTGGTGTTTGCGATAGCTGTAGGCTTAGACTAAAAGGATTTAAACTAGCAAATATAGAAGATAAAATAAAATATACAAATGGGGAGTTATAGTTAATGACTAAATGCGGTTATGTTTCAACGATAGGAAGACCAAACGCGGGAAAAAGTTCTTTATTAAATTGGTTAGTTGGTGAAAAAATAACCATGGTTTCTCACAAAGCTAATGCAACACGTAAGAGATCCAATGTAATAGTTATGTATGAACATAATCAAATTGTATTTGTAGATACTCCAGGTCTTCACGAGCAAGAAAAATTAATAAATCAATTTATGCTAGCAGAAGCCTTGAAGGCTATGGGGGATTGCGATTTGATTTTATATTTAGCTCCTGTTACAGATAAAATATGTCATTATGAAGATTTTGTAGAAAAAAATACAAAAAATACAAAACATATTTTACTCCTTACTAAAACTGATTTTGTAAGCAAAGCAGAGTTGTTGGATAAAATAAAAGAGTATGAGCAATATAGTAATAAGTATGAATCTATTATTCCAGTATCTATCAAAAAAGGGAGAAAACAATCTGATATTTTAAATGAAGTAGTTCGTTATTTACCTGAGCATCCATATCTTTTTGATACAGATATTTTAACTGATACCCATCTAAGAGAAATTTATAAAGAATTTATAAGAGAGTCTATTTTTGAAAACATTAGTGATGAAATACCATATGAAACCGATGTGATTATTGACACTATCGAAGAAAAAAAGAATATCGATGTTGTTAAGGCTACAATAATAGTAGAAAAAGCAAATCAAAAAGGGATGATAATCGGTAAAAATGCTACTGCTATTAAAAGAATAGGCAAAGATGCACGAATTAAAATAGAAAAACTTACGCAAAAGAAATTATATCTTGAACTGTTTGTTTCGGTTAAAAGAGGATGGAGCAAGAATAAGGAAGGATTAAAAGAGATGGGATATCTTTTTGATAAATAATGTATGGTATCATTAAGTATTAACTTGCGATGCTTATTTGAGAATTATTTATATATATCTTTGTGAAATTCCTTAAATCTTCTATGTTGCCAAAACCAATCTCGAGGATTTTTTCTTATTTGATTCTCAAATATATGAGAAATCTGCTGAGAGTAGTTAACAATATCATCTTTTGTACAATTATCTTTTACATCTAATGGTTCAAAAAATATTGCTTGATGTTTATCAAATCCATCTCTCGTAAACAACATGGGTACAACCTTAGCTCCTAACTTAGAGGCCAATCTAATAGGGGCATCCGTTTGTGTAACCTCTTTACCAAAAAACTTTACAATTGTTGCATCTTTTTTGCCAATATTTTGATCAATGGCCATAGCTACCATTCTATTATCTTTTAAAGCTTTTACTATTTTTTTTGCCGCACCGTGTTTTTCAAACATAACTAAGTTGTGTTTATGTCTAACTTTTACAAATACTTTATTTAGATATCTATTTTTTATAGCTTTGCTTATAACTGAAATGGGTCTAAATTTTAAAGATACATAAGGAATCGCAAGTTCCCAGCTCCCATAGTGTGCTGTTACAATTATTATTTTCTTATTGGTTTTTATTAAATTTGTTAAAAATGAACCATTTTTAATCGAAACTTTTTTGTCCATATCTTCTAAAGATAAATTTTGATTGAGTATAAAATCGTATATGTTTTGAATGAGATTTTCATATGATTCTTTTACTATTGTTCTTTTTTCGCTATAACTTATGCTATTGCCATAAGCAAAATCAAGATTGTTGTATGCAATTTTTTTATGTTTAGTATCTACGGCATAACCTATGTTTGCAAAAACCTTTACAAGGTGTTTCATTATGCTTTTTGGGATATGCGTCATAATTATATAAAAAAGTTTATATAATAAATAAGTAAAATAATCAAACATCTAAACTCATTTTATGTTAAAATTAATTCTAATTTAAAATTACTAATTGGCATTTCAATTTTATGCAAAGCTTTTTTAACTAAGTATTGATCTTTATTTGATTTGATATGTAATACATTGTCCCATACTTCATATTCATACTTAATCTTGCTAAGTTCACTATTTAAAGATATATTTAAAGTCATCATAAAATTAAGCCATTGAATAATTTTAATATCTGGAAGTAATGTTTTGAATGTTTTAATATCTTGCTTTTTTGGTAAAGATTTTTTAGTAAATTTAGCAACAATAGCTATTAAAACTTTATCTTCATGGGTAAAGCCATAGTCTAAGCCATTTAGTATATACCAAAATGTATGCTGTTCATTTTTATCAAAAGATAATGATGTTCCAAGCAATTGAAGCTTGGACGCAATAATTAAAATTGACCTGTATCTAACCGGGATATTATGTATTTGTATTAAACTATTAAATATTTTTTTTGCATTATTTCCAAGATAAGCACTCTGCTGTTTATCTTCTGTAAACCTGTCCAATAGACTTCTAACACTTACATTGAAGTTTGAAGGAAATGCATGGTTAGATGTCCTTAAAATATCAGCTAAATATGCACCCTCTCGAACACCTACACAGCTAGTAGTTACATGTGTAGTTTTACAATAATCTAAAATTGTTTTCCATATGAATGTACCAGCTATAATAGTGTCATATCTATCTTTTGTAACCCCTAAAGTCTTTAATTCTTTATGTGTTTGTGCTTTTATGATTTCATTAAAAATATTTAAATTTTCTTTAACATCATATTCAAAACCATGTAATATATCTAAGGGATAATTGGTATTGTGTAAAATAATTCTACTTAATGCTCTTATGCTTCCGCCTAATCCAACGACATTATTTATAGTTCCTAAAGTACGCAATTGATCGATGATATAATTTTTGGCACCATTTAAGTCATTGTTATTAAAAAATAATTCATTTAGCCGTACAGTGCCTATACTTAATGATATAGTGTTTATTATTTTATTGTTTTCGATAAAGGCAAATTCTGTACTACCACCACCAATATCAATTGCTGTAAAAGTTTTTTGTTGCGATAATAAATTTAAAGCAGAAACTCCTCCGTAATATGCTTCTTTTTGACCATCTATTATTTTTATATTGATTTTGAGTTCTTTAGATACCTTGTTAACAAATTCTTTTTTATTAGGAGCATCTCTTAGTGCTGAAGTAGCAATACAAATTATTTTTTTTGCTTTTAAATTGTGAGATATATGTAAAAAAGATTTTAGTGTATCAAATGCTCTTTGCATGGGTAATTTTTGAAGATTACCATGATTGGTATAGCATCCTTCGCTTATTTTAACTTTTGATTTAGATTCATGAATTAAATAAAATCCAAATCGACTTGTTTTTTTAAATACAACTATTCTCATTGAATTTGATCCAATATCAATAATGGTTGTAATTTTAGCCATATGTGGTTTTAATCCCTCTCTTGTAACTGTTTCAATTTAAAGTTTAACTCTTGTATAGTTTCTCGATTATCTGCATCTAAGATAATGCAATCAACAGGACAAACCTCGACACATTGAGGTTCGTCAAAATGACCAACACACTCAGTACATAAGTCTGGTTCAATTGTATATATCGGATCCCCTTCCTCTATAGCCATATTTGGGCATTCCTCTCTGCAAGCATCACATGCTATACATTCATCAGTTATTATTAACGACATTGATTTAACTTCCTATTCTAAAAAATATTTACTAGGTTTATAACCTATTTTACTTTAATAATATCTTTAATAGATATATTTTAAATAATTTTATTAAAAGTAATGATATAATCATTTCATGAATAAGGAAAACTATTTTATTAAACAATTCATAAAAAAAAGAAACAATTTTATTGGGGATGATGGTGCAGTAATAGGTAATCAAGTTTTTAGTACAGATTCTTTTTTTGAAAACGTACACTTTAAATGCGAATGGATGAGCTTAAAACAAATTGCCATTAAAGCGATGCTTGTAAATGTAAGCGATGTTATTGTAATGAATTCGGTACCTAAATACGCTCTATTGGCAGTCGCAATTCCTAATTATTTTACTAAAAAAGATTTAAGACAATTAGCAAGCGGATTTAAGCAAGTAGCCAAGGAATTTGAGATTGAAATTATTGGAGGCGATACAATTTCAAATGATAAATTAGACATCTCGATAACTATAATAAGTGAGTGTAAAAAACCAGTTTTACGAAGTGGTACCAAAAAAAGCGATCTAGTTTGTTATACCGGTAAAATTGGTAGCTGTAAAAAAGATTTAAAGAAATTACTTAAGGGTGAAAAAATAGATAAAAAATCAAAATTTATCACCCCCCAATTAAAACCAAATTTTTTTTATGAAATTGCTCCATATATAAGCAGTGCTTTGGATATATCAGACGGATTGTTTTTTGAGTTAGAAAGACTAAGTAGGATTAATAATGTAGATTTTATATTTTCCAAGAATATACCTACTAACAAAGGATGTAGCGGCGAAGAGTATGAGATACTTTTTACATTTAATCAAAATGCAAAAAAAGATATAAAAAAAATAGCAAAAAAACATAATATAAAATTAACTATATTTGCTAAGGCAATAAATGGTCAATATAAGTCAACTTGCAAAGATCATCATTTTGCACGATAAAATAAAAAAGAGGATATAAAATGTATGATGTTTTGATAATTGGAGCTGGAGCTGCTGGATATGGTTGCGCTATAACTTTAGCATCTGCAAATGAAAAATTTGAATGGGCAAAAAATAAAAAATATATAGTTATAGATGATAACAATAGTGATATTTCTAAAGCAAGTTTTTATAATTTAGCAGGTGTTACATTTGGTATCAATGGAGATGAACTTCTTGATACAATAAGTCAACAGCTTAAAAATTACAATAACTGCGAAATCATTACAGATACAATTGTTCAAATTAATAAAAAAGATAATTTATTTGAAGTTGTATCACATAAAAATAAATATATAGCATCTATTGTGGTTATAGCAACAGGGATGCATAAGTTTAATATTAAATGTGATTTTGTGGAGGTATTAACGCATAATGATGTACTAAAACCAAACAAAGTGTGTTTACAAAATATTGACAATAAAATTACTGATGGATTGTATGTTGCAGGTCTCGCAAGTGGCTCTAAAACCATGTTTGCAATTGCAAATGGTGATGGCGTAAAAGTGGCATGTGATATTTTTAAGATTTGGACAAAAAAACCAGCAGTTGTTCATGATATAATCAAATAATAAATTGCTTCAAAATGTAACATTTATAATATAAATTATAATTCTATACATAGATTTTAAATTTTAATTATTTATTATTAGGATATCATGCATTTAGTAATGTATGATAATCATGCATTCGTTTAAATAAATTAATTAACAATGTAAGGGGAAAATATGTCTTTAATAAAAGCACCTGAAAATACTCCAGTATGGGTAGATACAGCAAGATGTAAAGCTTGCGATATTTGTGTATCTGTATGTCCGGCTGGTGTACTTTCGATGAAACAAGAACCAACATCAACTTTAGGAGCTATGATTAGCATCGAGCACCCCGAGTCTTGTATTGGTTGTAATGATTGCGAATTAACATGTCCTGATTTTGCTATATACGTAGCGGACAAGAAATCGGATGGATTTAAATTTGCTAAACTTACAGATAAAGCAAAGCAGCGGCAAGTAATAATTGCAGAAAATAACTATAGATTACCTGTAAATTACGGTAAATAAGGAGAGTATGAATGGCAACTAGAGAAATAGTATCTACTGGTAATGAATTATCAGCAATAGCAGCAGTTGATGCTGGATGTGAATTTTTTGGAGGATATCCATTAACACCATCAAGCGAGGTTATGCATGTAATATCCGACTTGTTACCAGCAAAAGGTGGAGCAGCTATACAAATGGAAGATGAGATAGGCGGTATTTGTTGTGTTATTGGTGCATCGATGACAGGAAAGAGGGCTTTGACAGCGACATCTGGTCCGGGAGTTTCACTAAAAGCAGAAAATTTAGGTCTCGCGCAAATGGCAGAAACACCACTAGTTCTTATAAATGTTATGAGAGGCGGACCGTCTACCGGACTTCCTACAAGAGTTTCACAAGGCGATGTTCTTCAAGCAAAAAATCCTTCTCATGGAGACTACAAATCAATTACGTTGTGTGCTGGTACATTGGCTGAGTGTTACACTGAAGTGGTACGTGCTTTTAATCTTGCCGATAGATTTATGCAACCAGTTATTGTGCTTACGGATGAGACGCTAGGTCATATGCATGGTAAAGCGGTGCTTCCAACGCTTGAAGATGTTAAGGAGGGAATTGTCCCAAGGAAAACATTTGACGGAGCGCCTGAAGACTATTTCCCATACGAGTGCGGTCCAACTGAACCAGCTATTTTAAATCCTATGTTTAAAGGGTATAGATACCATTATACAGGGTTGCATCATGATAAAAATGGTTTCCCAACAGAAGAGATAGAAACATGTCGAAAACTAATCCAAAGATTAGAAGACAAGGTCGAAGCTCACAAAGAAGAGATCGAATTAAATGAAGAGTTTATGATGGAAGATGCTGATATTATGATTATAGCTTACGGCTCTGTATCGCTTGCTGCAAAAGAAGCGATTAGACACTTAAGAAAAGATGGTATTAAGGCGGGCTTATTTAGACCAATCACTTTATGGCCAAGCCCAGATAAGAGAATCAAACATTTTACAGATAAGATAAAGAATGTTCTTTGTGTCGAGTTAAATATCGCTCAATATACGGCTGAAGTCGAAAGAGTATCCGGAAGAATTGGAGAGATTGAAGGGCTTTACAAAGTAAATGGTAGAGCTATTTCTCCATATGAAATTGTATCAAAAGTTAAGGAGGTATTCTAAAATGGCATTTAATTACGATAAATACTTAAGACTTGAAAAAATGCCAACGCTATGGTGTTGGGGATGTGGTGATGGTGTAATCCTTAAAGCTTTTATTAGAGCAGTTGATAAAATGGGTTGGAAACAAGATGATGTGTGTGTTATTTCTGGAATCGGATGTTCCGGAAGATTTTCTTCATATGTTGATTTTAATACAATTCATACAACTCATGGTAGAACAGTCGCTTATGCTACAGGTGTAAAATTGGCAAATCCAGACAAACATGTAATATGTGTAGCTGGTGATGGCGATGCACTAGCCATTGGTGGTAATCATACAATTCATGCTTGCAGACGAAACATTGATATTAATTTTATTATTATTAACAATTTTATCTATGGTCTTACAAACTCACAAACAAGTCCAACTACTCCTCAAGGTATGTGGACAGTATCTCAAAAAGCTGGTAATATTGACCCTACTTTTGATGCTTGTGATTTAGCTATAGCATCAGGTGCTTCATGGGTAGGAAGAGAAACAATGTTAGATCCTAAAAAACTTGAAAGACTATTTATTAAAGGTTTTGAGCATAGGGGTTTTTCATTTTTTGATATTATGTCCAACTGCCATATTAATCTTGGAAGAAAAAACAAAATGGCTTCTGCTATGGAAAATTTAGAATGGATTGATAAGATAACAATACCATTATCTAAATATGAGAAATTATCTCCTGAAGAGCAATTAAATATGTTTCCTATAGGTGTATTAAAACATGATACCCAAGCTAGGGAATATTGCGATATGTATCAAGATATTAAAGATGTACATCAAGGCAAAAGAGGTAAAATCACACAAGATGATTTTGCAAAAAAGATATAAGGAGTAACGCATGGCTAAAAAATTAATGAGGTTTACAGGTGTTGGTGGACAAGGCGTTCTTCTTGCTGGTGAGATTTTTGCAGCTGCAAAAATTAAAGATGGTGGTTACGGACTTAAAACTGCAACATATACATCACAAGTAAGAGGTGGCCCTACTGTTGTTGATATTACTTTAGATGATGAAGAGATCTATTATCCATATGCAAATGATGGTGAAATTGACTTTATGTTGTCTGTTGCACAAGTAAGTTATAACTCTTTTAAAGATGGCGTTCAGCTTGGCGGAACAATTGTAATTGAACCGAACCTAGTAACCCCAACACAAGAAGATAGAAAAAAGTGGAATATAGTAGAAATTCCTATTATTACTATTGCAAAAGAAGAGGTTGGTAATGTTATTACTCAATCTGTAGTTGCGTTAGCAATTGCAAACAACTACATGGATGCTGTTGATAAAGAATTGCTAAAAGAAGTTATGCTTTCTAAGGTTCCTAAAAAAGTACATGAAATTAATTTAAAAGCTTATGACTTAGGTTATGCCTATGCTAATAAAACAAAATAAATAAAATTCATTTTAAAAAAAAGATTAAGCATTTTGCTTAATCTTTTTTTTTATCTAAATTTTATATAATTTTATATAATAAAATATAAGGATTTGATATTTGGATAATAAAATAGAACATAATTTTGAAATAAATTTAGAAATACAAGAGCCAAAGAAATATAAGGTATTATTACTCAATGATGATATTTCTACTATGGAATTTGTAATAGATATATTAAAGAATATTTTTAGAAAATCATTAAATGAATCAGAAACAATCATGTTGGATGTTCATAATAAAGGCAAAGCTGTATGTGGAATTTATACTCATGAAATAGCTTCTACAAAAATAGCACAAGTTAAGTATAATGCACAAAAAGCAGGCTATCCATTAAAAGCTATACTAGAAGAAGAATAATTGTATGATTAATGTTGAATTACAAAAGATATTTGCACAGTCAATTGAATATGCAAAAGCTAATGACCATGAGTATATAACTCAAGAGCATATTTTTTTACATCTTATTAGAAATGAAAAAATTTTTACTTTACTTGATGATTTGCAAATTAACTTAGAAGATGTTATAAAAAAATTAAAAGATTATATACATAAGAATACTCCTAAATATCCGGATACATTAAAGGATAATAATCCAATCGAATCTATAACTTTGACTGAAACGATTGAAAATATGACTCTATGGTTTAAGTCAACAAACAGAAGAAGTATAGGTATTGAGGATATGTTTGTCGCTATTTTGCAAGACAAAAAAGCATATAGTACATATTTATTAAAAGTATATGGTTTAGAAAAAGTAGATATTTTGGATAACTTAGAAGAGGGTATTGAAGATAAAATATCTAAAAAAAAGGAAAGTGATGCAATGTTGGCTATGCATAGTGTTGAGTTAGTATCACTTGCTAGAGGCGGTAAAATTGATCCTGTGATTGGTAGATCTGATGAAGTAAGGCGTATTGTCGAAATTTTGGGTCGTAGAAAAAAGAACAATCCTCTGCTTATAGGTGAGACAGGCGTGGGAAAAACATCTATAGTAGAAGCCCTTGCTCTTGAAATTGTCGACAAGAATGTACCCTTTGAACTGCTCAAATCAGAAATTTATATGCTTGATATGAGTTCGTTAATCGCTGGCACTAAGTATAGAGGAGATTTTGAAAAAAAATTAAAATCTGTTATTAAAGAGGTTATAAAAGATAAAAATGCTATTTTATTTATAGATGAGATTCACTCTATTATAGGAGCAGGAAGTGTTTCAAATAGTTCAATGGATGCCTCAAATATTTTAAAACCATATTTAAGTTCTGGCAAACTTAGATGTATTGGGGCTACTACATACGAGGAATATAGAAATGATTTTTCAAAAGACAAAGCATTCAGCAGACGATTTGCAAAAATAGATGTTTTAGAGCCAAGTACTGAAGATGCTATTAAAATATTAGAGGGACTAAAGCCAACTTATGAAAAGTTTCATAATTTAACATTTGAAACTGGAAGTTTAGAGCTTTGTGTGCAGTTAGCTAAAAAGTTTATTAATGATAGATTTTTACCTGATAGTGCAATTGATATTATGGATGAAGTTGGTTCTTCTAAGAAATTTAATAACAATAAATTGAAAAAAAATCTAAAAGTAACAACTAAAGATATTGAGATTACTATCTCTAAAATAGCTAAAATACCTATTCAGACTGCGACAAAATCAGATTTGACTTTACTAAAAAATTTAAAAAGAAATATGCTAAAACATATTTTCGGGCAAGATGAAGCCATAAATACTATATGCCAATCAATTAAAATAAAACGTGCTAATTTGACAACAGATAATTCGCCCATAGGAAGCTTCTTGTTTACAGGTAGTTCTGGTGTTGGTAAAACAGAAGTAGCCAAAGAGCTATCAAAACAACTTGGCATTAATTTTTCAAGATTTGATATGAGTGAATATAGTGAGGCCTATACCGTTAGTCGACTTATTGGCGCACCTGCTGGATACGTGGGATATGATAAGGGCGGATTATTAACTGAGGCTATACGCAAACATCCTTATACTGTCTTACTATTAGATGAGATTGAAAAAGCACATCCTGATCTAATGAGCTTATTGCTTCAAATAATGGACAATGCAACTTTAACAGATAGCAATGGAAATATAGTATCTTTTCAAAATGTTATTTTAATCTTAACATCTAATCTTGGCGCTACAGAAGATAACATAATGGGGTTTGCAAAAGATGATAGTTTAAATGTAAGCAAGGCTGTTAATAAGTTTTTTGCACCAGAATTTCGCAACAGGCTTGATGCTACGATTAATTTTGCATCATTAACCAAACTTGTCATCATAAAGATTGTTGATAAGTTTATTGAAGATTTAAATGATAAGTTGAAGGATAAATTAGTTAAAATTATTATTACAACGGTTGCAAAAAAAGCATTAGCTAAATTTGGGTATGATAAAAAAATGGGAGCACGACCACTTCAAAGAATTATCGCAAAAGAGATAAAAATCCCATTAAGTGATGAGATATTATTTGGAAAATTAAAAAATGGTGGTACAGTAGAGGTTGATTTTGTTAATAGTAAATTTATTTTTAAATATTAACAAAAATATGCAATATAAAATTAAAAGGTATATATATGATTAAGATAGATATGGAATCTAACGAATTTAAGTTAGAGATGAAAAAAACGAAGATTTTTACAGATAAAGTTTGTAGTAGTTTTAATTGGGAATATAATCCAATAGAAGATATTAATAAAGGCGTAACAATGGGTCTTGCTAGAAATAAAATAATTTACAATAAAAGATATTGTCCTTGTTTTATGGTTATAGGAGATACCAAAGAGGAACGCAAAGAAGCTGATAATAGAATATGTCCTTGTAAACCTGCTATTGAAAAAGAGATACCAGAAGATGGCAAGTGTCATTGTGGTATTTTTTGTACCCCAGAATATGCTAAGAATAATGCTATCGCGGAAGAGATACAAATAGTAACACACACCCATTCTAGGGGTTTAACAAAAGAAGAATGTGTTGTAATGTTAAAAAATGAACAACTTGATTCAGATGAAATAATATCATTGCTTGAAGCTAGAGATTTAGGAATGGTAGAGTTTAATTTGGTGGATGTTAGAGAATGGATGGAGTGGAAACAAGAAAGAATTGTAGGAACAGATTTTTTAATCCCTACAACATCTTTTTATGACCAAATAGAACAAATAGAATCTCAAAAAGAAAAACCGACTATTCTTTATTGTTTAACAGGAAGCAGGAGTGCATATTGTCAACAAGTTATGAAAGATATGGGATGGAAACAAGTATCCAACTATGCTCGTGGAATTATTGCATTTAAGGGGAAAAAGACTTCTGGTAAATAACGCTATTGAAAAATAGCTTCCTGGACTTTTATTGCTTGTAAGTGTTTTTTTACATCATGACATCTAATGATACTAGCACCTTGTTTTATACTTTCAAGATGAATTGCTAAAGTGCCTGGTAACCTATGATCTATTGAGGTTTTGATAATATCATTTATCATAGATTTATGACTAGCTCCTATTAGAATTGGATAACCAAAATGTTTGAAGTGAGATAAATTCCTTATAAGTGTTAGATTGTGTTCTATTGTTTTTCCAAAACCAATACCAACATCTAAAATAATATTTTTAATTCCAAAGAGTTTTGCTTTTTTAATACGTTCTTTAAAAAAAAGATCGATCTCAATCATAACATCATCATAATCTGGATGATTTTGCATTGTCTTAGGATCACCTTTCATATGCATTATTACAATCGTAGCATCGTATAAAGCAACTAATTTAGCAACTTTGTCATTAGATAATCCTGTGATATCATTTACTATTTTAAAACCTTTTTTTAAAGCATATTCAATAACAGCAGGAGTGTACGAATCAATACTAAATATAACTTTTTTATGTAGTTTGTGTTTATAAATCATATCACATACGGGCCGTATTCTTTTTAGCTCATCTTGAGGGTTTACTTTTTTACTTCCTGGACGAGATGATACCGCTCCTATATCTATGATATTAGCTCCATGTTTAATCATATGTTTAATCTCTTTTATTGCATTGTGAGAATTAAATCTACTTTTTTCAAAAAAGCTATCATTGTTTATGTTGATTATGCCCATAAGTTTGGTTTCGTTATTATTTTCAAGAGTAAATTCTTTAAGTACTTTAGCAATATCTTTTAATCCAAAAGGTTGTGAATGTTCTTTTTTAGCAAGAAGTTCAAGGTGTTTGGTTGAGCCTATCAATACTGCATCAACATATTTTTTTTCTGCAAGAATAGTTCCTATTGGTACAGCTAAATCAGCTCCAATAGATAAAGCATCTTGTTTTAAAATATTTGCAGCTCCCACATGCAAGTCTTTGATTAACAGTGTGTGATGTGAAGATTTTTTTGCCATAATCTTAGCACCAGTCGTATCTGTGCCAATAAAATCTAAAAAGAATTGCTCTTTGTCTTGTCGATCGATTTTATAAATATACATTTTACCCAATATTCTTTTTGTCTGTATCCATCAAATTCAATAAAATATTTGTAAGTACATTAATAGGTTTTGAATTTAAATTTATTAGTTTTATAGATAATGAAAAACTATCAAGTTGTTGTTGATTTAATTTAATATTTTGCGATTGCACTTTAAACAACAAAGATTCAATTAGTGCTTTAGCATCGCTTTTTGATATTCTTTTATTTTTTTGTAAAAAGTCATATATTTGTTTTAGATCCATTTTAATTAAATTCAAATCACACTCTACAATTTGAGTTGGTTTTTTGATTATTTTATGCTGTAGTCTTGAAAATATAGTTGGTAATATGGAGTTTTTTGATTGAGTTATTAGTATAAAAATAATATTAGAAGGTGGCTCCTCGAGAATTTTCAAAAGTGCATTTTGGGCTTCAATTCTAAATGTACTGCCACAAAGTATAATATATTTTGTATTACTAGATGATAAATAAGCTTCTTTGATTGTTTTTTTCGCATGTATTATTTGAAATTCACTTTTGCCATCTTCTTCATTTTGTATAACTCTTGTATCATGTTTGGGAAGAGTAGCTAATAGTTGATTTAATTGATACTCTATATCGGATACTATTAAAATAATAGAGCTGTTAATCGTCATAAAATACCTTTGAATATAAAAATGAATATTATCACATATATGCTGATCTTTATTTTAAAGTAAATAATCTAATTGCATATTTGCATAAAAAGCAAAAAAACTATTGACAAGTGTTTCTTTTTTTATTATAATACCATTCACTTTAGACATTAAACAAGTTTAAAATTGATGAATGGGGTATCGCCAAGCGGTAAGGCACTAGCTTTTGGTGCTAGCATTCCTAGGTTCGAATCCTAGTACCCCATCCACACTTAAAAGTCGCGGAATAGAGCAGTACGGTAGCTCGACGGGCTCATAACCCGTAGGTCGCTGGTTCAAATCCAGCTTCCGCAACCAATCACAAACCCTTATAAATACTAGCTTTAACCAATTCTTCAATTATAATATCTTATTGCTTCAAATTTTTTGAGTGCTTATTTAGTCCGTAGGATATTAAATTTACAAATATTTCATATTCTACTTTATCAAACCCACATCATTAAAACGGTAAAATTTATCTTAGTAATAACTTTAGGAAATTAGAGGATACAAGATATATGAATTTCAACGAAAAATTAGAAAATATTTTAAAACAAAATGAAAAGTTTTGTAGTAAAAGCGGTGAACTATTAAAACAAAAAATAAAATCTTATGCTATTAGTTTTGATGAAGTTTTAATTGGTACTTTGCTAGATGATGTAGATACTAGAGAACACTTTTTTAAAAAGATTAGTGATGCTACTGTATTTGATTATCGTAAGTTTATTGATTTTATGGATGACAAAAACTTTTTACTTGATAGTTATACAAAGTTTTCAAATAAAGTGGGATTAACTATATCAAATAAGCATATCAAGCAAATAGATGATGTAGTACTTACTTTTCCTTTTAAAGATTGTATTTTAGAGGGTGGACAAAGCAAAGAAGATGAAAAGAAAAAAGAGATATTTTTTAATGAAACTTTAGCTAAAGATGAGATAAATAGATTATTTGATAAAAAAGTTATCTCAAATGCTACTAAATATTTTTATGAAGATAACGAAGTAAAAGAAACTACAGATATAAAATTTACTAGAGATAAAGAGATAAATAAAGCTAGGGGATTGAGTGAAGATACGATAACTGATAATCTTATAATTAAAGGTAATAATCTTTTAGCTTTGCATACTTTAAAATCAAATTTTGCTGGTAAAGTGAAATTAATATATATTGATCCACCATACAACACAGGAAGTGATAGTTTTGGTTATAACGATAGTTTTAATCATAGTACTTGGCTTACTTTTATGAAGAATAGAATTGAAATAGCCAAAGAACTATTAGCAGATGATGGAGTGATTTTTATAAGTATTGATGATAATGAGTTAGCACATCTAAAAATATTAATGGATGATGTTGCAGGATTAAATTATGAAAGTATGTTTCATATTAAAGTTAGACATGAAAATAGAATATTAAGGCAAGATAATAGGTATCAAAAAGTTATAGAACACTTATTATGCTATGGAAAAAGAGATTATAATCCAAATAGAATTTATCTAAGTAATAATAAGAATAAAGACTATTTATTTGAAATTAAATTAAAACAATCTGCAATACCAAAGAAAGAAAAAATAAATGGATTAAATGTAGAAATTTATAAAAAAGAAGATTATGAATTAGTAAAAAAAAATAATGGCAGTTTAAAAGAATATAATATTAGAGGTTCATTAATTACTCAAAGTGGTTCTGCATCAGAATTTTATGAATTGAACTTAAGAAATAGAAAAAGCAAAGATGGTTTAGGTGCTTTATATAAAGTATTAGAGATGGGATTAAAAGGTGATGGAATTGGTTATAGATATATAAGGCAACCATTTGATATAAATGGAAGGAATGGTTTTTACTATCAAGGAAAACCAATAAAAGAATCAACTGATAAAGGAAATCCTTATCCAAATTATTATGATTTTGAAACAGACTTTAATAAATCTTCTAGTGAAGGTGGTATTATATTCCGAAATGGGAAAAAACCAGAGATGTTTATGGAAAAAATATTTGAAATTGCAGATATTAAAAAAAATGATATTATTTTAGATTTTCATTTAGGCAGTGGCTCTACAGTAGGTACTTGTCATAAACTAAATACACAATATATTGGTATTGAGCAAATAAATACACAATTGGAGTTAACAAAAATAAGATTAAATAATGCTATTTTAGGAGAAGAAACGAAACTTTCAAAAAAAATAAAATGGCAAGGTGGTGGAGAATTTATCTATTTTGAACTTGACAAATACAATCAAAAATTTATAGATGATTTATCTAAAGCTACCCAAGAAAATATTTTAGATATATATGATGAGATTTGTCAAAAAGGTTTTTTAAATTATGATATTGAACTAAAAAAAATAAAAGATAATTTTGAAGAGTTTAAAGCTTTTACTTTAGAACAACAAAAAGAGTTTTTAATATCTATGCTAAATAAAAATCAACTATATAAAAATCTTAGTGAGATAGATGATGAGAATTTAAATGTATCAGATGAAATAAAAGAGTTAAATAAAAGTTTTTATAATATTTCAGATAAAGAATAATAGATGAATTTTTTATTTGATAATATTAAAAGTGAATTTGGTAGAGAACTTAGAAAAGATAAAGACTATCCTTATGTAAGTAATAATTTAAATCCTAAATTAGAATTAAGAGAATACCAAAAACAAGCATTTAAAAGATTTTATTTATACTATGAAAATGATGAAGTAGAAGAATATATTAAACCACAAAATAATATTCATTTAGCTTTTAATATGGCTACAGGAAGTGGAAAAACGGTTATTATGAGTGGACTTATCTTGTATCTTTACAATCAAGGATATAGAAACTTTTTATTTTTTGTAAATCGTGGGCAAATTGTAGAGAAAACAAAAGATAATTTTATAAATACCAACTCAAATAAATATTTATTTAATGATAAAATTGTGATAAACAATAAAGAAGTAAAAATTAAAGCAGTTGACAACTTTTCTTATAGTAGTAGTGATGATATAAATATATGTTTTACAACTATTCAAGGGCTATTTAGTGATATTCACAATGAAAAAGAAAACTCAATTACAATTGAAGATTTTAAAGATAAAAAAATAGCTTTAATAGCAGATGAAGCTCACCATATAAATGCAAGTACAAAAAAAGTAAAAGCAACAAATGGTTTTAAATTTGACGGTTCTGACAATATAGAAAAACCATCATGGGAAAATACAGTTGATAAAATATTTAAAGCTAATAATGACAATATACTCTTAGAATTTACAGCAACTTTAGAACTTGACAATAAAAATGTAAAATCTAAGTATCTCGATAAAATCATTTATAAATATGATTTAAAAGATTTTGTATCAGATAAATATAGTAAAAAAATAGATTTATTTAAAAGTGATGTTAGTAAAAATCAAAGAGTATTACAAGCCTTGATTGTTTCGATCTATAGAGAAGAAATAGCTAATAAATATGGGCTAAATATCAAACCTGTAGTTTTGTTAAAGTCTTCAAAGATTGAAGAGTCAAAAAATAATCAAGAAGAATTTTATAATCAATTAGAGCAACTTAAAGCCTCAGATTTAGAAGCTATAAAAACAACTACAAATATTGAAATACTTAAAACAATATTTAAATATTTTAGTGATAATAAAATTGGTTTGAACACTATTATAGAAAAAATAAAAATAGCATTTGCAGAAAATAAAATACTTTGCACAAATAGTGATAAAGAGTTAGAAACAAATCAAAAACTATTAAATACATTAGAAGACAAGAACAATCCTATTCGTGCTATTTTTACAGTTGATAAACTTAATGAGGGTTGGGATGTATTGAATTTATTTGATATAGTTAGACTTTATGATGGGCAAAGCACAGGTGGAGCAAATAAAGGCAAGGTTAGCAAGAAGACTATTAATGAAGCTCAATTAGTTGGTAGAGGGGCTAGATATTGTCCTTTTGTGAGCGAAGAGTATCAAGAACTATTTAAAAGAAAATATGATGATGATATTACTAATGAATTAAGAATTTTAGAAGAGCTGTATTTTCATAGTGAAAATGAAAGTAGATATATAAGTGAGATTAAAAAAGCACTTATTGAGCAAGGACTTATTGAGAATGAAGATAATGAGCCTATAGAATTAAAATTAAAATTAAAAAGTGAATTACAAACAAATATAAATTTTTTAAATAATAAGATATTTTTAAATGAGAGAAAAAAGAAAAACTATAATTATGTTAAGAAATTAAAAGACTTTGGTATCGCACAATCTAACTTTAGATATGAACTTAGGAGTGGTAAAGGTTCGTTAGTTGATGTATTTGACAAAGATATAGGAGATGATGAAATTGATACTAAAACTAAAGAAAAGAATTTAGTAGATTTTATAGGCTTTAATATAATTTATAATGCAATTTTACAAAATGATTTTTATACATTTTCATCATTAAAAAGATACTTGCCAAACTTAAACTCTATGTCAGAATTTATAAATGAAGATAATTATTTAAAACAGTACAATATAGATATAAATGGTGATGAAAATAAAATTAATAGCCTAACAGCCAAAGAAAAATTAAATATTATTTTATCTTTTTTAAGTGTACTTGAAGATGAGATGAAAAATAATATTGTACAGTATGAAGGAACCAAAAAGTTTAAATCTTATAGGTTTGATAAAATATTTAAAACTAAAACTTTATTAATTCCAAGAGAAAAAGAAAAAAGTATTCTAGTTAACAATGATGAGTGGTTTGCATTTAAAGATTTTTATGGAACAAGTGAAGAAGAAAACTTAATTGAGCTTATAGGAATTATGTTTGATAAAATAGAGCAAAAATATAAAAAAGACGAAATATATTTAATTAGAAATGAAAGACATTTTGCAATTTATAGCTTTGACGAGGGCAGAAGATTTGAACCTGATTTTGTTTTATTTATTAAAAATAATGATAATACTCACTACCAGATTTTTATCGAGCCTAAAGGGGAACACATTAAAAAGCATGATAAATGGAAAGAAGAATTTTTAAGTGCAATTAAAAATAAGTTTAAAATTGTAGAGGCTCAAAATGATACATATAATTTGTTGGGATTAAAGTTTTACAATCAAGCTTCCGAAAACGAGTTTAAAAATGAGTTTAAAATGGAATTAGGATTATAAGTTATCATGAAATTAGCTAGTGATTTAAATAACGAATTAATTTATCAAATATTAAATACAAATCACTTTAAATACATTTTTATTTAGAAAAGATATATAAAGTGTAAAAATTTGACAAATAAAGACTTAAATGTTATACTTCTTTTAGCACTCTATTGCTATGAGTGCTAATTTCAATTAAAAGGATTAAAATGTCAAATCAACTATTTGAAAAATTAACAAATCAAATGAGTGAAACTATACAGTCAGGACTCTCTCTTGCACTCCATAGTAAAAATCAAGAAGTAGAAGTCATACATATTATTTGGGCACTTTTGACAAATACATCAAGTGTATTAAACCAATTATTAAACAAATTAAATATAGACAAAACTTCATGCGAACTTGATATAAAAAATGTAGCATCTAAATTGCCCACAGTTTCATCTGTAACTAAAGATAATATCAAAATAAGTAAGAATTTAGTAGCATCACTTCAAAATGCTCAAGGACTAATGACAAGTAGTGGTGATACATTCTTAGCCGTTGATACATGGATAATAGCAAATTTGTCAAATAGTGTTTTTAAAGACACTTTGGCTAAATATGTAGATTTACAAGAGCTTAAAAAAGAGCTAGAAACTATAAGAGGTGGAGCAATTATTGATAGTGTATCAGGAGATGATAATCTCGAAGCTTTAGAAAAGTACGGTATAGATTTAAATAAGCAAGCAATTGATGGGAAGCTTGATCCAGTAATCGGAAGAGATGAACAGCTTCAAAGAATGATGCAAATTCTAATCAGAAAAACCAAAAACAATCCTATACTTTTGGGAGAACCAGGTACTGGTAAAACGGCAATTGCTGATGGTTTAGCACAAAGAATAGTAAACAAAGATGTACCAACTTCACTATTAAATAAAAAAGTTATATCTCTTGATATGTCAGCTTTAATCGCTGGGGCTAAATATCGTGGAGAGTTCGAAGATAGATTAAAAGCTGTTGTCAAAGAGGTTCAAAAAGCTGGGAATATTATTTTATTTATTGATGAAATACATACGATAATAGGAGCGGGAGCAAGCGAGGGTAGTATGGATGCTGCTAATATCTTAAAACCTGCACTTGCAAGGGGCGAACTTCATACAATAGGGGCTACTACATTAAAAGAGTATAGAAAGTATTTTGAAAAAGATACAGCAATGCAACGCCGATTTCAGCCTGTAAATGTTGATGAACCAAGTGTTAATGAAGCATTACAAATTTTAAGAGGCATTAAAGAGAAATTAGAAACATTTCATAATGTATCTATAAATGATTCAGCTCTTGTAAGTGCTGCAAAACTAAGCCATAGATATATTACCGATAGATTTTTACCAGATAAAGCTATTGACTTGATCGATGAAGCAGCAGCAGAATTAAAGATGCAAATAGAATCAGAACCAACTATTTTGTCAATTACGAAAAGACAAATAGGAACTTTAGAAGTTGAAAAGTCAGCATTAAATATGGAAAAAACAAATAAAAATCTATCTCGACTTGAGGAGATTGAACAAGAGTTGTCAAATTTAAAAGAGAAACAAAGAAATCTTGAAACTCAGTTTGAAAATGAAAAAGAAACTTTTAATGCAGTATCAAATATTAAAATGGAAATAGATAATTTAAAAAACAAAGCCCAACGAGCAAAAAGAGAAAGCAATTTCGAGGAAGCTGCAAAAATAGAATATTCAGATATTCCAGAGCTTGAAGCAAAAATCAAAGAAAATGAAGACAAATGGGCAAAGATGCAAGAATCAGGGACATTGCTTCGAAATTTTGTAGATAAGGATGCAATAGCAAACATAGTTTCAAGATGGACAGGTATACCTGTAAACAAGATGTTAAAAGATGAAAAACAAAGAATTTTAGAGATTGAAAATGTTTTAAAAAAAGATGTAATAGGTCAGGATGAGGCTTTGCGAGCAATAGCAAGAGCGATCAAGAGAAATAAAACAGGTCTGGGCGATGAAAGTCGTCCAATAGGGAGTTTTTTATTTCTAGGACCAACAGGAGTTGGTAAGACAGAATCTGCAAAAACTTTAGCAAAATTTTTATTTGATGATGAAAAATCACTTATAAGGTTTGATATGTCTGAGTATATGGAAAAAACTTCAGTATCACGACTTGTAGGATCAGCACCTGGCTATGTTGGATATGAAGAGGGCGGACAACTAACAGAAGCTGTACGGAGAAAGCCTTATTCAGTTTTATTATTTGATGAGGTAGAAAAAGCACATAGTGATGTATTTAATATCTTGCTTCAAGTATTAGACGATGGAAGACTAACTGATAACAAGGGGGTAACAGTAGACTTTAAAAATACAATAATAATACTTACTTCAAATATAGGTAGTCACAAAATAATAAATATAAAGAATAAAGAACAAAGAAAAGATGAAGTGCTAAATGAATTAAAATCTTATTTTAAACCAGAATTTTTAAATAGACTTGATGATATAGTTATATTTGGACAACTAAGCCTTGATGCAATTACTAATATCGTTGATATTATGTTTAATTCAGTTGCGTTAAAAGTTGCTTCACGAGGTATAACTCTAAGTATGACAGATGATGCAAAAAAACATATTGCATCTGAAGGTTTTGACCCAGTATATGGAGCTAGACCATTAAAAAGAGCATTGTATGAAATAGTAGAAGATGAGCTATCTGACATGATACTTGAAGATAAACTGCATGATGGAAATAATGTAGAGTTCGGCTTTGATAATAAAACCAACAATATATCAATAAATATATCTTGATTTTTTGCACAAACAATATGTCAAATTGACATATTGTTATGTTACTTTAAAAAGAGATGATACAATTACACAAATAAAATAAAATAAAAAAGGAAATGCTATGGATGAAAATCAAAAAAATGCTCTAGAATTAGCTATGAAACAAATGGACAAGGCTTTTGGAAAGGGGACTTTAATAAGACTTGGGGATAAAGCTATTGAGCCAATTGAAACTATTAGCACAGGTTCATTAGGTCTTGATCTAGCACTTGGTGTTGGAGGTTTGCCAAAAGGAAGAGTTATTGAAGTATATGGACCTGAAAGCTCTGGAAAAACTACATTAGCACTTCATGCAACTGCAGAGTGTCAAAAACAAGGAGGAGTATGTGCTTTTATAGATGCAGAACATGCTCTTGATGTAAAATATGCTAATGATATTGGTGTTGATACAGAAAATTTACTAGTCTCACAGCCAGATTATGGAGAACAAGCATTGGAAATTCTTGAAACGTTGATTAGAAGTAGTGCCGTTGATTTAATAGTGGTAGATTCTGTTGCGGCTCTAACTCCAAAAGCTGAGATTGATGCAGATATGGATGAGCTACAAGTTGGTCTTCAAGCTAGACTTATGAGTAAGGCTTTGCGAAAGATTACTGGTATTTTACACAAAACAAATGCAACAGTTATATTTATAAATCAAATTAGGATGAAAATTGGTATGACAGGATATGGTAGTCCAGAAACCACAACAGGTGGAAATGCTTTGAAATTTTATAGTTCTGTCAGACTAGATATAAGACGAATAGCTTCATTAAAACAAGCGGAAGAGATTATAGGAAATAGAACAAAAATTAAAGTTGTAAAGAATAAAGTTGCACCACCATTTAAAATAGTAGAGTTTGATATTATGTTTGGTCAAGGTATATCAAAAATGGGTGAGATTATTGATTATGGAGTAAAGCTTGATATTGTCGATAAAGCTGGAGCATGGTTTAGTTACAACGATAGTAAAATAGGTCAAGGTAAGGAAAATTCAAAAGATTTTTTAAGTGATAATCCACAAATTGCAAAAGAGATTGAAGATAAAATATTAATTGCAATGGGTATTGAAAAAACAAATAACGAAACTGCTTAAGTTGGTTCTTAACAAGTTATTAAGTAAAATTTTATTATAATCGCAAACTTAATCTAAAGATACAAGGAAAAATAAAGTGAAAAGAACTTATCAACCACACAACACACCACGCAAAAGAACTCACGGGTTTAGACTTAGGATGTCCACTAAAAATGGCAGAAGAATTATTAAAAATAGAAGAGCTAAAGGTAGAAAGAGATTAGCTGTTTAGATAAATCTCATAGGATTAATAATTCTAAAGATTTTAACCTTATATACGCAAGTAATAAAAAGTGGCATAATAGCTCTTTCATTACTTTTTTTAGAGGTAATTCAAGCAGTCTTAATGTTGCATTTGTTACTTCTAAAAAAGTTGGTAACGCAGTTAAACGAAATAAAGCCAGAAGAAGATTAAGAGCCTTGTTTCTAAAATTTGAATCATCGCTCAAAAATGGAAATTATATACTTTTAGCAAGACATGAAATACACAACAAAAATCATAAGAGTCTTGAAAAAGATTTTGCATGGACTATGAATAGACTAAATTTATTTACAAAATGAAAAAGATTTTACTTTTGATTATTGCATTTTATCAAAAGTTTTTAACTCTATTTTCATTTGGTAGTTGTAGGTATCATCCAACTTGCTCAGAGTATGCAAAATGGGAATTTGAGAACAATAATATTTTGAAAGCATTTTGCAATTCTTTATTAAGAGTTTTAAAATGTAATCAATTATTTGCTGGTGGATTTGATTATCCTAAAATAAGAAAAAAAATAAATAATATAAATTTTAAGAAAATTGATGTAAAATATTGGTATATCCCAATATCAAAAAATAAATATATTATAATTAAAAACTGGAAATTTAAAAATGGCACTAAATGACAATACTATGAACAAACAAGATACACAAAAACGAATTTTACTAGCAATTTTACTTTCATTTGCTTTCTTTATAGCTTATGACTTTTTATATCTTCAACCACAACAACTCCAGGCACAACAAGCTGCAAAAATAAAAGAATTAGAAAAAAAGACAGCAACTATGGATAGCACTACGCATTTAAACAAAATGGATGTCGTATTACCTATTAATCAAAAACAGAATGTACAATACCAAACACCTATTAACTTAACTGTTAGTCATAATAGAGTATTATCAACAATTACAACAAAAAAGAGTATTATAAAAATTGATGATTTAGGCAGAATCTTACAAGTTACTTTATTGGGTAAACAATATACAAATGAAGATGGTTCAAAAATAAAATTATTCACAAAGAACCAGTTAAAACCATTGGAAGTTAGATTCGCAAATAGACAACTAAATGACGAATCATTTAAAGTAGCATACGAAACATCCAATGTACTAATAGATGCAAGAGCAAATGTTGCAACATTAAATTTAATTCAACATTTATCTACTGTAACTGTAACAAAAATAATTAAGTTTTACCCTGATGGACATTATGATATAGATATTAGTGTGAGTAATAATGAGCCGTTTTTTATAACTCCAGGATTTAGACCAGATGTTTTGGCCGATATGTATGCTGATCATGGTGCTTTGCTAATTCTAGATAATGGTACATTAAATATAGTAGAAGATGGGGACCTTGATAAAACTACTGATTTCGCAGGTGTGTCAGCTGCTTCCTCTTTTGATAGATATTATGCAACATTATTATACAATATGGATACGAAAATGAAAGTATCTGTTATGCCAGACAATAATAATAATCCGCAAATTTTTATACATGGTCATAAAAAACTTATATTGCATGGTTATCTTGGACCAAAAGAATATAAAGTATTAACATCACTTCATCCTAAACTCTCTCAAGTTATCGAATATGGATGGTTCACATTTATTGCAAAACCAATGTTTTTAATGCTTCAATTCATACATGATTATATAGGTAATTGGGGATGGACTATTGTATTAATTACAATTTTGATTAAAATTACTTTATATCCTTTGGCATATAAAGGTATGGTAAGTATGAATAGATTAAAAGAACTTTCTCCAAAAATAAAACAAATTCAAGAAAAATATAAAGATGATAAGCAAAAAGCATCAATGCATATGATGGAATTGTATAAAAAAGAAGGGGCTAATCCAATGGGCGGATGTTTGCCTATTATTTTACAAATCCCAGTATTTTTTGCAATTTATAGGGTTTTATTAAATGCAATTGAGTTAAAGGGAGCCCCATGGATTTTGTGGATTGAAGATTTGGCTTTAATGGATCCATATTATGTATTACCAATTTTAATGGGTATTACTATGTTCGTGCAACAAAAGATTACACCAAATCAAATGCAAGATGAGATGCAAAAAAAGATATTTATGATGTTGCCAATTATATTCACCTTCTTTTTTCTTTGGTTTCCAGCTGGTCTTACATTGTATTGGTTTGTAAACAATTTATTTACTGTTGCGCAACAATATTATGTAAATAATATTTTTGATAAAGCTAAAACCATGAGACACAATAAACACTTAGAAGAAAAAAAAACACACAAGCAAATAATGTAACAGTTGGCTATAAATATAATTAATGAATCTAAAAAATACTAACGATACAATAGTAGCCATTGCTACTGCTAGTGGCATAGGATCTATCTCCATAGTAAGATTAAGTGGATCAAATTCACTTAAGATTGCTTATGAAATATCACGCACAAGTAATTTAACTCCAAGGGTTGCTACTTTATCTAAGCTGTACGACTATAAAAACGAATTAATAGATGAGGCTATATTGATTTATTTTAAAAATCCATTTTCATTTACAGGTGAAGATGTAGTTGAATTTCAATGTCATGGTGGATTTGTTGTTAGTTCAATGATTTTAAACACATGTATTAATATGGGAGCGAGAATAGCTAATCCAGGAGAATTTTCTAAACGTGCATTTCTAAACAAAAAGATAGATCTATCACAAGCATCAGCTATTAGTAACTTGATTGAGGCAAAAAGTGAAAATGCTGCGAAACTAATGGCAAGACAATTAAAGGGAGAATTATCAGACTTTGTAGATACAATACGAAAAGATTTAATTTTTATACTCGCCTTGTCTGAGGTTAATATAGATTATGCAGAAGAAGATTTACCAGCAGATATTTTTGATACAATCAATCAGAAATTAATGGCTATTCAATTACTATTAACAAATACTTTAAAAATTAGTCAACAAAGAGAAGGACTTATAGATGGTTTTAAAATAGCCATTGTAGGTAAGCCAAATGTTGGAAAATCAAGTCTTTTGAATAAATTATTAAATTTCAATAGGGCTATTGTAAGTGAAATTGCCGGGACAACAAGAGATACTATAGAAGAAAATATAAAAATAGGGACACATATCATTAAAATTATTGATACAGCAGGTATTCATGATACAAATAATGAAATTGAAAAAATAGGTATAAAAAGATCAAGAGAAAGTATAAATGATGCAGATATGATTATTGCTCTTTTTGATGGAAGCAGGAAATTTGACTATGAAGATCAAGAGATATTAGATCTTGTACAAACAAATGATAAAATAAGAATTATGGCAATAACTAAAATCGATTTAGAACAAAAATTAGTTTTAAAATTACCATCAGAGCCTTTAAGACTAAATACTAAAGATAATATTGATTGTCTTCTTGAACAAATAGAGCTAATATTGAATAAAAATAATTTAACACATGATGTAACTTTGGTATCTAAACAACAAGTAACACAAGTTAATAAAACATTGACAGGTATAATATCGTCTTTTACTCCACTTAAAAATGGTGAATTAGAATTATTTTCGTACCATATAAATGAATCGCTGGAGTACATTTCTAATATAACAAGGCCTTACGAGCATAATCAAATGTTAGATGTAATGTTTGGTGAGTTTTGTTTGGGCAAATAAAAAAGGATAACATGATGGCAAAATATATACTATTTGATACAGAAACAACAGGAACACTAGAAGAGGATAAAATTATCCAAATTGGAGGTATGATTGTAAGCAGTAAAACAGATATTGAATGTTTTGATGAGCTGTGTAGCACTAATGTACCTATTAAAATTGAGGCAATGGAAGTTCACAATATAACTCCTGAACTACTTAGTGAAAAACCTTGTTGTCAGGATACAAAATTTTACAAAAAGATAATCGAACTAAACAATAATGAAAACTATTTAATCGCCCATAATGTAAATTTTGATTTATCTATGTTGCAAAAAGAAGGATTTGAAAATAAATTTATACCAATAGATACTCTAAGATGCTCCAAGCATCTATTTCCACAATTATCACATCATAGACTTCAATATATCAGATATGCATTAGAACTTTATAAAGATGAACAGCTTGAAGCCGAGAAATTAAATATTACTATTAAAGCACATGATGCAATAGGTGATGTCCTTATTATGAAGTTATTTTTAAGCAAGTTAGTAGCCAAATGTTTTACACTTTATCCAGACATAAATCCTATGAAGAAATTAGCCAATTTAACACAAACACCAGTAATAGTAAAAACTTTTAAATTTGGTAAATATAAAGATAGGGATATTATTGATATAGCAAAAGAAGATCTTGGATATCTAAATTGGATGATCACAAATATGAAGGATCTTGATGAAGATATAAGGTATACGATAAATGAAGCAATACAAAGTATTAATTAATAATTATCTTTTGTATCTTGCGTATCTAGTTCTTGCCCAATAGCTTTATATCGAGCAAAATAATACTTAACAAATGTTTTAATATCATTGTTAACTGGCATAAAATACTTATCAACTTTTGTTGCATAAATATTAAGCCAATCAGTAGCTTCTTTTTTTTCTAAATAGTGTAGAGCCAAAGAGCTATAAGTAGTAATATACCAATGTTTTAAGGTCTGTATAGTTTTATTATCCAATTTAATAGTTAATTGTTTTACTTTTTCGTCCCAAGATAAAACTTCTGAACTAAATAATCCACTCAAATGAATTAATCCCTCACAATAATAAGGCTGAACTTCATTAATTTCCATCCATCCTATAAGCCCAACGGCTCTTTTTATAGTATCAAATAGAACCTCTCTTGCGCAATCACTTTCATTATTGCACAGATCATTAAAAAACGATACAAGCCCACCAGCAGTAGCTTTAAACTCTTCAATATTTTTAAAGTTTCCACCTTTATTCATAACAACTTCTGTGTTTTCATCACACCATAAAATGTGACCATACTCGTGACCTATGGTTGTGATATCATAAACTTTATGCCACTTATTATTATCGCGATCATCAAAAAGTACTGTTCTGTCTTCAGTTAAAAAATCTTGTCCTAGAATTTCTCGAGAAAGCTTTAAAAATGGTTTTGCTCTTTGAACTTGTAATATATCATCACTAAAAGCAAATATTTTTTTACCTTCTTTATGACTAACAATTTCATCATTTGGTACAACTTGTGCAGAAAATAATCCATTAAATTCAGCACCAAAAAAAAGAGCAGGACGACCTAAATATAGCTGAACTTTATCCAGGGATTTTAAAGAAAAATCATAAATACTTTTATACTGTTTTTTGGTATCTATATCTTTATAGATTTTACTAAACATTGATTTTAGTTTATCCACTCGCAAATTATTATTTTGCAAAGTAGGATTAGTAAGCCTTAGATCCCATTCTAAAGCAACCGCTTTTCTAAAGTGATCTTCATAATATTCTAACGGATGACCTATTTGAATTGGTGTAGTTATTTTCATCCACGCTCGATCAACTTGTGCCCATTTAGTTACAAGTTCATTAGGTCTTTTTTCTACAAAAGCACCTATTAGTGATTGCAAATATAAAATGTATGCCCATTTTTGATTATATACTTTATCTTCAAGTCCCATAATATTATCTACAAAACTTTCTAACACATCAATGACATCTAAAACTTCATTTTTAAAAGCTTTTATATATGCTTGACTTTCGTATTTCTTATTTGTTTTAATAAGGACAGAATAACTTCTGTCAGCTACTCTTTTATTGTGTCCTAAATCAAATAGTTTATTTTTTTCTAAATATTCCATAATTTTAGAATTATTACCATCAAATTTTTGTAATAAATCTTTATTTACACCATTTATTATCAATGCAGTCCAAGCAGTTTGCCAAACAGTCATTTTTAAGCCTACCTCATAAACACCTTTAAATATTGCTCGGTAAAATGGAGTAAAAAGTTTTTCTTTTTCAATATAATGTACAGTATTTTTATGAATTTCCAACCAATAAGTAGCAACAAACTTATAAGCCTTTTCTTGCAATTGAATAATGTCGTCGTCACTTTTTTTAAGTTTTTTAAGTACTTGAATAAAACTATCATCTCTTAGATTTACAAGCCTAGCTACAAGTGCCACCCTTAAATCATTACTCATATTTAAACCTAGATGCGAAATAAATTGATCTATAATAATTAGTTTGTTAAATTCCTCATTCTCGAGGTATACATAGAGTTGATTTACTTTATCTTTTTGTTTTGAAATATAATTATCAAGTTTTTGAATATCATTTATAAATTGTTGTTTCATATGTTAAATCCTTATTTTACAATTGTTAAATTGTATCTAAAGTTTAATATAGTATTACATCAGGAAGAGATGAAAGAAAAAATATTTTTTATTAAAGAAATATCAAAGTACAATCAAAGGCAAATGTTCTATATAGTTTATATAACACTATATCAATTAATATTTAAAAGAAGCATAATTTTA
>UOYO01000010.1_pt1 | contig 40548 bp, 40 predicted proteins | sample 2023441 | NCBI WGS metagenome assembly UOYO01 (sample SAMEA4473313, study PRJEB15554) | hydrothermal vent metagenome | biome: marine basaltic hydrothermal vent biome; feature: marine hydrothermal vent; material: water | place: Pacific Ocean | collected 2011-06-14/2011-07-23 | depth 1199 m
TCTAATGAAGAGTTTCAAAAGCAAGTAGAAGATAAGTTGATGCCTGATTGGGATTTAGCAATCAATGGTGAATAGATATTGAAAAATAGATACATTAAAATAGGAAAATTTAATGTATCTAAGAGCTAAAGAAGTGAAACTAGCTAATGATTATAAATTAATTCTAACTTTTACAAATAGAGAAACCAAAATATTTGATGTAGCTACATATCTTAAATAAGGGTTTTATAAGATACACGATATTTATAGATAGTGTATCTATTGGAAAGCTATGATTATTGTATTTGGAGAGCAAATTATCAAGCACAAATATAGTCTAATTTTTCAATTAAACACCATTAAAGATAATTAATATATCCCAAACTGCTCTATAAAATTTTTATCAATATCAATAAGTCCTCTTTTGCTAAGACTATCAATAACTTCTTTTGTGCAATTTGTATCAGGTGGCCAAACTCTATTAAAACCATCTAGCTTATTTTTATTTGTGCCATCTATAAAAACACTATCCTTGTAAGTAACAATATCTCTTTGTGCATCTATATTATTTACAACTCTCCACAGCAACATATATGGATAATTAAGATTGTTGCAATTATTATCAACTGATACCAAAATACGTATATTGGTCACCAAAGGCTTTAGTAAATCAAATATTTCTTTTTGGTTTTGGTTTTTATCTACAGATATAACACAAATTGGGTTTTTTGTATTTGTTTTGTATTGCTTTAAAGACTTTACAACTTTTGTTATTTTTTGCATTTTTTCTAGCAAGTCTTTATCTTGCAATAAATCAAAATCAAAATTTAACACCACATCATCAACTACATCAATACCTAGCTTTCCACCCTCATTTGCAATATTAGAGCTATGGTCAAGAGCATCACATACTCCATAGCTAATAAGCATAGACTTTTTACTAAAACGATTTAGTATATGTTCTGTTATAGCTTCTGTATCTTGCAATTTAGGAGCTTTTTCATTGACGAAAATAGCATGTTTTACAAAGCTCATTTGTCCAATACCCCAAAAAGAATGCATAATTTGTTTTGCATGAGATGGATATTGTGGCGAGATACTAGCTAATATCAGATTATGAAATACTCCATTTTCAGGCATATAATAATCAATCAAATGCGGAGCTGTCATTTTCAAAAGAGGCAAAAATATTCTCTCTGTGGGGTAACCCATATATTTGTCTTCAAGAGGTGGCTTGCCAACAACAGTGGCTAAATAAATAGGATTTTTCTTACTTGTAATACAGGTAACATCAAGCAATGGGTATGGTTCTTGCGGGGTATAATATCCAGTGTGGTCGCCAAAAGGTCCCTCTGGCAGTAATCTATCTATATCAACAAGCCCCTCTATAACAAAATCAGCATCGTTGGGGACATACAAGTCATTAGTTAGACACTTGACTAGTTTAGCTGGTGTTTTTTTAATAAAACCATACAGTAACAACTCAAATATACCAGGTGGGAGTGGTGCTGTTGCACACCAAGTATACAATGGGTCACCACCAATAGCAATAGAAATAGGCATTTTAATACCATGTTGTTTATATTCATTTAGAAAACTATTTGAATCTTTATGTATCTGAAAGTGAAGACCTAATTTGTTTTTGCTATGTACTTGAAGCCTATACATACCAAGATTTTTTCTTTTTCCATCAAGGCTTTGTGCATACACTTGCCCCATAGTAATAAAAGGAGCACTATCTCCCTCCCAAGTAGTAAGTATTGGTAGCTTAAACAAATCAACATTACTATCTTTGTATACTATTTCTTGACAGGCACCACGATTTTTTAATCTTTTAGGAAAGATAGATTTTAAAGAAAATAAATACGAAAACATAGACAATTTATCTATAAGCCCACTAGGAGCAGATGGTTTTAGTAAGGCGCTTATTTCATCACAAATTGCATCTACATCACCAAAAATTTCTTTTATCATTTCCATAGATGAAAATAAATTTATCATTACGGGTGTGTCAAATTTTACATTATTCTTTTTATCCACAGGGTTTGTAAATAAAAGAACTTTCGCATTTTCTTGCTTTATTTTCACATATGCAATATGTGCTACTTCTAGATAGATATCAACTTCATCATCAATGATTGTTATTAGATTTTTTTTCTTTAAATCTAAAACTAAATCATTCACACTAACTGACAATCTCCTCTACACTCAAAGCTGTATCAAACAAATTTTGCTCTTGATAAGATGGAGCTATAAGTTGTATACCAATAGGCATATTATTATCTTTACCAATAGGCACACTTATGGCAGGCAAGCCTACTAAATTTACAGATATAGTATAAATATCTTCCAAATACATATCAAGCCCATTTTGTTTGCTACCCAATTCAAAGGCCACACTTGGAGTTGTTGGCGTGATGATAATATCAGCACTTTCGAAAATCTCATCATAATTTTGTTTTATAAGATGTCTTACTTTTTGAGCTTTAATATAGTAAGCATCATAATACCCACTAGATAACACAAAAGTTCCTAGCAAAATTCGTCTTTTTACTTCATCTCCAAAACCTTGAGTTCGTGAATTGATATAAAGCTCATTTAGGTTTGAATGTTTACCTCTTTGTCCATATTTAATACCATCAAATCTAGACAAATTTGTGCTAGCTTCTGCTGTTGCTATCGTATAATATGCAGATATGTGTTGCTCTATATCCATCATATTTTTATAAACTATCTTATGCCCTTTTTTTTCTAGCTCACTTATTGTTTCTTTTATTTTTGTAGAAATTACACTGTCTGCTTTGTCGATATAGTTTTCTATTACAGCTATTGTTAACTTTGCATTACTATTTAATTTATCTGCCACAGAAGTATTTTTCATATTTGAAGAAGTAGAATCTTTATTGTCGTGTCCGCTGATAATATCATACAGCAATGCCCCATCTTCTACATTTTGAGTAATCGGCCCTATTTGGTCAAGAGAGCTTGAAAATGCAACAAGTCCATATCTGCTTACTCTTCCATAGGTAGGTTTCATTCCAACACAACCACAAAAAGCTGCTGGTTGTCTTATCGACCCACCTGTATCGCTACCAAGAGCTGCAATTACTTCTTTGCCTCCAACAGCACTAGCACTTCCACCGCTACTGCCACCAGGTACGCAATTTAAATCAAAAGGATTTTTAGTAGCTCCATAACAGCTATTTTCAGTAGTACTACCCATGGCAAATTCATCCATGTTAGTTAGTCCCATAGGCGACAATCCATTATCCAAAAGCTTATCTACAACAGTAGCATTGTATGGTGATTTGTAACTCTTGAGTATTTTTGAGCAACAATCTATTTCCCAATCTTTGACATTGATATTATTTTTAATAGATATTGGCACACCATTACCTGCTATTTTTGGAGCAGTGTTTGTAAAATTTTCTATGTGAGCATTTAAATTGCTATTTTCTATGTTATCACTGATTTGTTTTTGCAAATCTTTTAAATCATTGCCTTGTAATTTAAGGGCTTGTTTTAGTGTAATCAATAATTTATTTCCATTTTCTATTTAGGATTTTTGTTTAAGATAAGATTTTAACAAATAAATAATAAAATAAATACAATACTCTATAATTAACTAAAATTTAAATATAATAAACAAAATTTAATATTTGGAGAATATATGTTTGAAGTAGTTATTGGTCTAGAGGTTCATATTCAACTAAATACAAAAACAAAGTTATTTTGCTCTTGTGACACATCTTTTGGAGACAAAGCAAATACTCATGTTTGTCCTGTTTGTATAGGACTACCTGGTGCATTGCCTGTGTTAAATAAAGATGCAGTCAAGAAATCTATTGCTCTAGGAACTGCTCTTAACTCAACCATAAATAAAATATCTTCGTTTGAGAGAAAAAACTATTTTTATCCTGATTTGCCTTCTGGATATCAAATATCTCAATTTGAAATACCTGTCGTAGAAGGTGGCGCACTGAGTGTGCAATATGAAGATGGTACAGATAAAACTTTTAACATAACAAGAGCCCATCTTGAAACAGATGCTGGTAAAAATATACATGAAAATGACAATTCACTAGTTGACTTAAATAGAGCTGGCACTCCATTACTAGAAATTGTAAGCGAACCTGAACTTAGAAGCTCAACTGATGCTGTTCTTTATCTAAAAAAACTACACTCCATTGTAAGATATTTAGATATAAGTGATGCTTCTATGCAAGAGGGTAGTTTTAGATGTGATGCTAATGTATCTATTCGCCCAAAAGGAGATACAAAGCTATACACAAGAGTAGAAATAAAAAATTTAAATAGTTTCAAATTTATACAAAAAGCCATAGAGTATGAAGTAATTAGACAAAGTGAAGCTTGGGAAGATGGAGATTATGAAGAAAAAATAGTACAAGAAACTAGGCTATATGATTCTGTTAAAAACGAAACAAGAAGTATGAGAGGCAAAGAAGAAGCCGCTGATTATAGATATTTCCCAGATCCTGATTTATTGCCTGTATTTATTGATGATAAAATGATAGAAAAATACTCCAAGATACCAGAGCTTCCTGATGCAAAAAAACAAAGATTTATAAAAGACTATGGATTAACAAAATACGATGCTACTCTGCTTACATCAAATATAGATATGGTTAAATTTTTTGAACAAATGCTAGAATCTACAGCAAAAAATGGCAAACAAATAAGCGGTAAAAATGCTGTTAATTGGCTAAGTGTCGAATTGCAAGGCAGGTTAAAAGGAGAGGTAAATATAACAAATAGTCCAGTTGATGCTATTATGTTAGGACAAATAGTGCAAAAAATAGAAGATAGCACGATTAGTGGCAAAGGTGCAAAAGATTTGTTAGATTATGTTATGCAAAATAATACTATCTCAATAGATGAAGCGATAGATAAACTTAATATAAAGCAAGTTAGTGATGATGGTGCTATATTGGAAATTATTCAAAATGTGCTAGATTCAAATACTCAAAAAGTAGATGAATACAAAAATGGAAAAGAGAAATTATTTGGATTTTTTGTAGGTCAAGTTATGAAGCTTAGCAAAGGTAGTGCAAATCCCCAAAAAGTAAACGAGTTATTGAAAAATAAATTACATTAAGTTGTAAAAAAGATATTATATGTTATAATATGCAACTTTTTTTTAAGTAATTTTTTTATCTAAATCTCATTTTAATATAAAACTAATATTAAAAAATAATATGTCGATATAAATATTAGCAATTAATTCTAATTCTTTAATTTTAGGAGATCTCCACCTTAATGAGTACTGCAAAAACAACAAATAAGCAAATAGAAGATTTATTCGAAGAAGCTCTTAAAAATAAACATTCAAATATTTCATTTGATTCTATCGTGAGTATTTTAGATAAAAATCCCTCATCATCTCAGTCAAAATTGATTTTAAAATTTAGTAAAAAATATAAAATTGATGTAATTAGTTTAATAGAACAAACAAATCTTATTTTAGAAAAATACAAAAGAATAGACGAAGACACAGAAGTAAATAAGCTTATTGCCATAAGCTCAAAAGAAGAGAAAGAAGCAATAAAAGAAATAGAAAAAGAAATAAAATTAGAAAATGAAAATAGTTCATTTGACTTCTTTAAAGCTAATGAGTTGTTTGAATGGTCAAGAAGTGATTCTCCTATTAGAATGTATTTAAGGGGAATGGGCAATATAGACCTTTTAAACAAAGAAGAAGAAATCGTATTGTCTAAACAAATAGAATTTGGTGAGGATATTATCATAGATGCTATTTGCTCTGTTCCTTACTTGGTTGATTATATAGTAGGATGTAAAGACGCTCTTTTAAATAGAGAACGAAGAATGAAAGAGTTGTTCAAGAGTTTTGATGAAGAAGATAGTGGCGAAGACTCAACTAAAAAAGCAACAAATCCTAAAAAAAGAAATGAAAATATCATAGCAAGTTTTAAGGCATTAGAAAAAGCGAAAAAAAACTGGATAACTACAATAGAAAAATATTCGCTTGACACAAAAGATGAATTAGAATATCTACATAATAGCTTATTGATAGAATATAAAAGAAGACTAGTTAAAGATAGGCTTATTGATTTGGGTCCTGCTAGCAAGCTGATAATGGAGCTAACAAAATCAATAGAAACATCACTAAATAGCGATAGTGATTTTAAAAAAGAACTTTTAAAATTAGAATATTCTATTCCTTTATTTAATGATGGATTAAGAAAAAACCATAAAGAAATACTAGACAATATATTAACACTAACAAAAGAAGACATAGCAAACAAAATACCAGAAGCATCTCTTTTGAATGTATATGTAAGAATCAAAAAACTATATGAAACAAAAGAAGCTAGTAAAAGTTTTTTTGATTTAGAAGAAGAAGAAGTTAGAGCTATTATAAATCACATAACAAGAGGTAGGCTAATAGTAGATGAAGCAAAAGGCAAAATGGCTAGAGCAAACCTAAGACTAGTCGTAGCAACTGCAAAAAGATATACAAATAGAGGACTACCATTTTTAGACCTTATTCAAGAGGGAAATATAGGACTTATGAAAGCCATTGATAAGTTTGAATATAAAAAGGGATATAAATTTTCTACATACGCTACTTGGTGGATACGACAAGCTGTAAGTAGAGCTATTGCTGATCAAGCTAGAACTATTAGAATACCTATTCACATGATAGAAACTATCAATAAGATAAACAAAATCACAAGAAGACATATGCAAAAAAATGGCAGTGAGCCAACTTTTGATGTTCTTGCAAAAGAGCTAGATTTATCAGTAGATAAAATAAAAAGTATTATAAAAATCACAAAAGAACCTGTATCTCTTGACACTGCAATTGGCTCAAATGAAGATAGCAAATTGGGTGATTTTGTAGAAGATAAAGATGTGATAAGCCCATTAGAATTTATGCTAAAAAATGACTTAACATCTCAAGTGGATAATATTTTATGTCAACTAAACGACAGAGAAGAAGCTGTTATTAGAATGAGATTTGGATTGTTGGGTGATAAAAGTGACAGAACACTCGAGGAAATAGGAAGTGAGCTTAGTGTTACAAGAGAGAGAGTAAGACAAATTGAAAGCACGGCAATTAAAAAACTAAAACATCCAAAAATAGGAAGAAAACTAAAAAGCTACTTAGAGGACATATAAAACAGCTATACAAAAAATTCCATAAAACACTTCATTTAAACTCTACTTCATTTGAATACTTAAAATTAGGTAGAGTTTAAATTTTAAAAGCAACTCTTAATAATCAACATAATACATTATCTTTTTATATACTATAGTAATATATTACTATAAGAACACACAAACTACTTTTTAAGGCATAAAATGAATTTAAATAAATTTTATACAAAAATTATAAACCTAACTTCAAACAAAAAAGGCCCTGTCTCAACACCTATAGTAAATTCAGCATCATTTGCATATGGAGATAGTGCAACTGCAGTAGAGAGATTTTCTGGAGATTTACAAAACCCACAATATGCAAGAATGGGAAATCCAACAAATATAAAATTAGAAAAAGCAATGACAACAATAGAGGGAGGCATACAAGCCTTTTGCACAAGCTCTGGAATGGCATCTGTATCTATGGCTGTATTGTCTCTGGCTATTGCTGGTGATGAGATTATTGTTGTCGGTGGGTTATTTGGAGGTACTTATAGTTTTTTTAAAAACTTTTGCTCAAGATGTGGTATAAAATCTCACTTCTTTGAAGCTGATGATTTTGATGGTATAAAAACAGCAATCAATGACAAAACAAAAATCATATTTTGCGAGAGCGTAGGAAACCCAAATCTAAAACTAACTAATCTGCCTATATTGGGTAAAATTGCCACAGAAAATAAAATCGCATTTATTGTAGATAATACAGTAACACCACTATCTATAAAGCCAATTGATTTTGGAGCTGACATAGTTATATACTCAACTACAAAAATAATAGCAGGTAATACTTCCGCTCTTGGTGGGATAGCTGTATTTAGACAGCTACAAGAAAATGATAAGTTTTACACAAAAAGATACAAAGAAATACTAGAACCTTTTTTAAAAGAACACCCAAAAGATGCTCTAGCTAGAATAGCAAGACCAATTTTGAGAGATATAGGGTTTGCAGGAAATGCTATGAGTAGCTATTTAACACTTCTTGGGCTAGAAACACTGCCTTTAAGACTAGATAGAATAAAAACAAGCTCTAATGTAGTAGCAAAAGAATTGCAAAAACATGGATTTAATGTAAGGCATCCATCCCTACAAAATCACGAAAACAATGATTTGTTCAATTCTTTATATAATGGCTACTCAGGAAGTTTACTTACTATTGATTTTGAAAACAACAAAGAAGCTTTTGATTTTTTAGATAAATGCTCTCTTATTACAATTACTGCGAATATATGTGATGCTAGAACTTTAGGACTACATATGAAAAGCACAATATATAAAGATTATGATGAAAAAACAAGAAAATTTTTAGGCATTACAGATGGATTAGTAAGGATATCTATCGGGCTTGAAGACCCTATGGATATAGTAAATGATTTTATTCAAGCTAGAGGATAGTGAAAAAAAATATAATTTTCTTTGATAGAGATGGTGTTATAAATAAAGACACTAGATATACACATAAAATAAAAGATTTTATATTTATAGATGGCATTTTTGAATTAATGCAAAACATACAAGATAGATTTGAGTTTATAATTATCACAAATCAATCGGGAATAAATAGAAAATATTACACAATAGATGATTTTAAGATTTTAAGCGAATGGATGATAAAGCAATTTAGTCAAAAGAATATACAAATATTAGATATATTTTTCTGTCCTCACAAGCCTTGTGATAATTGTGAATGCAGAAAACCAAAGATAGGTATGATAAAACAAGCTTGTGCTAAGTATCCGATAAACCTACAAAAATCTTGGTTTATTGGAGATAATATATCTGATATGCAATGTGCTACAAATGCAAACATAAACAATAAAATACTTATTTCGCAAAACAAACCAAGAGATATAAAATGCATTGTGATAAAAGAAATAAAAGAAGCATTAAATATTATAAAATAACTACATTTCTTTTAATATATGCACAATATATTCTCGTCTCTCAGAAAAATTCATAATCTAAGCTTACACTAAACTTAAACAGGTAAAATACCAACATATTTCAATATGTATATTTAGAAATATAATTTAAGTACGAATAGTACAAAAAAAGGAGAACTAAATATGGCTAAAGCTTATAGCGCTGGCGTGAAAGAATATAGGGAAACCTATTGGATGCCAGATTATACACCAAAAGATACAGATATTTTGGCTTGTTTTAAAATTACACCTCAAGATGGTGTATCTAGAGAGGAGATAGCAGCAGCTGTTGCAGCAGAGTCTTCAACTGGTACTTGGACTACAGTTTGGACAGATTTATTAACTGACCTTGATTATTATAAAGGTCGAGCTTATGCAATAGAAGATGTTCCAGGCGATGATACTTGTTTTTATGCATTTATTGCTTATCCTATTGACTTGTTTGAGCAAGGATCTGTTGTTAATGTAATGACTTCTTTGGTAGGTAATGTATTTGGATTTAAAGCACTTCGTGCTTTAAGACTTGAAGATATTAGATTTCCAGTTGCTTATGTTATGACTTGTAATGGTCCTCCACAAGGGGTTCAGTTAGAAAGAGATATGTTAAACAAATATGGTCGTCCAATGCTTGGATGTACTATTAAACCAAAACTTGGTTTATCTGCTAAAAATTATGGTAGAGCTTGTTATGAAGGTCTTAGAGGCGGATTAGATTTTACTAAAGATGATGAAAATGTAACTTCTCAACCATTTATGAAATGGAGAGCTAGATTTGATTTTGTTCAAGAAGCTATCCAAAAAGCAGAAACAGAAACTGGTGAGAAAAAAGGGCATTACCTAAATGTAACAGCTGCTACTTCAGATGAAATGATGAAAAGAGCTGAATATGCTAAAGAAATTGGAACTCCAATTATTATGCATGACTACATTACAGGTGGTTGGTCAGCAAATACTCAATTAGCACAATGGTGTCAAGATAATGGTATGTTGCTACATATTCATAGAGCTATGCATGCAGTAATTGATAGAAACCCTCATCATGGTATTCACTTTAGAGTTTTAACTAAGATTCTAAGATTATCAGGTGGAGATCATCTTCACTCAGGAACAGTTGTTGGTAAGCTAGAAGGTGATAGAGGTGCAACTTTAGGTTGGATTGATCTTATGAGAGATTCGTATGTTAAAGAAGATAGATCAAGAGGAATTTTCTTTGACCAAGATTGGGGTGCAATGCCTGGTCTTTTCCCAGTTGCTTCTGGTGGTATTCATGTATGGCATATGCCAGCTTTAGTTAATATCTTTGGAGATGACTCAGTTCTACAATTTGGTGGAGGAACTCTTGGACATCCTTGGGGTAATGCTGCTGGTGCTGCTGCTAATCGTGTTGCAGTTGAAGCTTGTGTAGAAGCTAGAAATATGGGTAGAGAACTTGAAAAAGAAGGCAAAGACATATTAACAGCTGCTGCTAAACACAGCCCAGAGCTAGCGATAGCAATGGAAACTTGGAAAGAAATTAAATTTGAATTTGACACAGTTGATAAAATTGATGTCGCTCATAAATAAAAAATAGGAGATACAATGCAAGATTATCAATCAAGCTTAGGTGATGCACAAAGTCGTAAATTTGAAACATTTTCATACCTACCAGCATTTGATGCAAATCAAACAAGACAACAAATTCAGTATATAGTAGATAAAGGCTGGAATCCTAGCATAGAACATACAGAGCCAGAACATGCTACTGGTTCTTATTGGTATATGTGGAAACTTCCAATGTTTGGAGAAACTGATGTAGATGCAATTCTAAAAGAATTAGAAGCTTGCCATGCAGCACATCCAGACAATCATGTTAAATTATTAGGACTAGACAATTTTGCACAATGTGCAGGAGCATCTATGGTAATTTATCGTGGAAAATCAGTTTAATACTGAGAAATATTTAAACCTAACTTTTAAAAGTTAGGTTTAAAATTATATAAATATATGAACAAACCAAAAACTTATGTCGGTATAGACAAAGACATTAATGGTGCTATGACAAGTATAGGAAAAGTGATTAGAGATGCTTGGGTTTTTGGACTTATAGAAGAAACACAAACATGCGAGGGATGGAATCTAACGCAACTTGATATCTTAATGCAAAAAGTTAATGACAAATGGGATGAGTATGGATGTCTGGCTAGCAATCTACCTGAAGATTTGGCTTTAAAACATTTTAAAATCCACAATACAGCTATTAATAAAGCAAAACAATCTGGTTGGTCTGGAGAAGTTGAAACAGACGACGAAGAGTAATATCATAGCTATCTTATAATTATAAAAATTTTCTAACTTTATGATATAGCTATGATTTTATAAATGACTACAAAATATCTTATAGTATAAATAAATATCAATAAAGGAAATAAAATATGAATAACACATCAGTAAATCCAGAACAATATATTATCAAAGATGAACCATACTATGAAGTAGTAGGCGATGAAGTAAAACTATACGAAGCTGCATATGATGCAAGAATGCCTGTAATGCTTAAAGGTCCAACAGGATGTGGTAAATCTAGATTTGTGGAATATATGGCATATAAACTAGGAAAACCACTAATAACTGTTGCTTGTAATGAAGATATGACTGCGTCTGATTTAGTAGGAAGATTTTTACTTGATAAAGATGGTACAAAATGGCAAGATGGTCCATTAACAACAGCTGCTAGAATAGGAGCTATTTGTTATTTAGATGAAGTAGTAGAAGCTCGTCAAGATACTACAGTTGTTATTCACCCACTTACCGACCATAGAAGAACTTTGCCCCTAGATAAAAAAGGTGAGCTAGTACAAGCACACAAAGATTTTCAATTAGTAATATCTTACAATCCTGGATATCAAAGCTTAATGAAAGACTTAAAACAATCAACTAAGCAAAGATTTGGTGGGCTAGATTTTGATTATCCATCTACTGAGCTAGAAGTATCAATAGTATCTAAAGAATCAGGAGTTGATAGTAAAATAGCTGAAAAATTAGTCCAAATTGCTCATCGTGCAAGAAACTTAAAAGGACATGGGCTAGATGAGGGAATTTCTACAAGACTACTAGTTTATGCAGGTCAATTAATCAACAAAGGAGTAGATGCAAAATCTGCTTGTTTTATGACTATGATTACTCCTTTAACTGACGACCCTGATATGAGAGATACTTTACATGCAGCTGTTGAGACTTTTTTAGGGTAAGTTTAGATTTTAGAAATATATGACACCTTATTTTAAAACCAAATCGGTTAAATTGTTTTTAGGCGATAGCTTAGAATTATTAAAAAAATCCCTGCAAAAAGTATTGATATGATTTTTGCTGATATTTTTTTTAATTTATCTAAAGTTAATAGTATCGCAAAAAGGCATTTGTATTGGGAAAAATTAGATATATATTTGAGCTTGGAGACGATAAAACACTCTGAAATATTTCTACTTACATCAAACACAAAACAAGAAGAACAAAAACTATGTCAACAATAATATTAAAAGACTATTTAGATTTTTTTGAAAATACAGCTCCTGAAATTAATCATATCTTAGATGCTACTTTTCATGATGCTTCTCGTGTAATCTCTCCATCTGGACTTAAAGAATACCTAGATGGTGCCAAAGCTTTATATGGCTTGGGTCGTGGCTCAGATTTGGTTATTACTTATCTCGAAGTTATGCCTTTAGTTGTCAAAGAATGTGGGGAAGATATAATCCCTGATTGTATCACTACTTCTATGAAATTATCTTCTATGACCTCAGGAGAAGTTATTAGTTTATTGCTATCAAATATGCCAAATGTTGCTATGTATTTAGGTGATGCTAGTCTAGTTCGTGGATACCTTACTTTAATTCATCAATTGGCCTCTACTGCTGCTAGAGGCTTGCGACCAATGCTAGGTCATATTGATACATTGTTATCAAAACTTACTCTAAGTGGGCTTCGTAGATGGGCAAACTTTGGTGCTAAGGCATACAGAAGAGATTACAACAATCTAACAGCATATTTTAATTTACAATCTCTAGATTCTCGTGCTATGCTAGAAAAAGAAAGAAAAGGAGTTTTGTTTGTAAAAGTGCAAAGAAAACTTAATTTTTATCTAAGAGCATTATGGGGTCGTGATTTTTTTATTCGCCCTACCGGAGCTGACTATACAGACTTTAAGCCTCACATAGAAGATAAAATATTATATGTTCCTGATGCCGTAGATGATATAGAAAATATTCAAGGACTAGAGCTTTATAGAGCTACTGTTGCTCATATGGCATCTCATATGATATATACCACAAAACCTATGTCAGCAGAGCAATTAAGTCCTGCTATGATGTTTTTTATTGGACTAATTGAAGATGCTAGAATTGAATACAAAGCAATAAAAGACTTTCCTGGACTAAAAAAGCTTTGGTTGTCATTGATGTCTATAGAATATGACACAGAGGTAGAGCATAAAAGTGTTAGTGATTTAGAAAAACTTTCTTTGTCTTTAATGAATCAAGATGTGCGACTTGATGACAAAAATCTACAAATATTTGTAGATAAATTTCATAAAGAAATAGAAAAAAATCAAGACGATAATCATTTTTCGTGGATGATGGGAGTTGAGCTTTATAATTTATTTTCTAGCAATAAATCTGTGCCAAGTTTAAGAATATTAGAGCAATATAGAGTGCCATATAGAGATGATAACCGTATAATATGGCAATATGAAGATATCAATTGGGATAATTCAAGCGAATATGTTCCTGCAAGTAAAAAACAAGAAAGATATGAAGTAAGTCCATTAATGATGGCTCACGAGGTTGATTGTGAGCTAGCAGGAGATGATGCTCAAGTTATTTGGACATGCAAAGATACTATGAGGGTCTATGAAGATGATTTGAGTGATGATGCAAAAACATTTAATGAGATTATGGGTACAGAGCCGATATCAGACCCTTTTCATTATCAAGAATGGGATTATCAAATACAACTTCATAGACCAGATTGGGCAACAATATATGAAAGAAGACCATCTAAAGGCGACCCAGAAATAATTGATAATATTTTATTAGAGCATAAGCCAATAGCTGGTCGTATTAGGCAGATTATAGACCTTTTGTCACCATCTGGTGTAAAACGAGAAAGAGGGCTAGAAGATGGCGATGAAATTGATATAAATGCGGCTGTAGATGCTATGATTGCTATACGAATGGGAGAACAACCAAGCCCTAAAATTACCATGAGAAATGTTTTAAAAACAAGAGATTTATCTATCGTAGTATTATTAGATTTATCTGAGTCTACAAATGAGCTAATAAAAGGTTCTGACAAAACAATATTAGATTTAACAAGAGAAGCAGCCACTTTAGTAGCTACAGCAATGGAGGGTATAGGTGATCCATTTGCACTACATGGATTTGCTTCTGATGGAAGGCATGATGTTCAGTATTTTAGGTTTAAAGATTTTAATCAACACTTTGATGATGACACAAAATCAAGATTAGCAGGAATGAAAGGTGGATTATCTACAAGAATGGGGACAGCTCTTCGTCATGCAGGGCATCATTTATTAAAACAGCAAGAAAAAAGAAAATTAATTCTTTTAGTTACTGATGGAGAACCAGCAGATATAGATGAGAGCGATCCGCAATATTTGAGATTTGACACTAAAAAAGCAGTAGAAGAGTTATATTCAAATGGAGTGCTTAGCTATTGTTTGACGCTAGACCCTCATGCTGATGATTATGTTAAAAGAATATTTGGAGAGAATAATTATACGATAATAGAAGATGTAAATAGACTGCCTGAACAGTTACCTTTATTGTTTGCTAGTTTAACAAAATAAAAACTAGCTTATAATATTAAATAAACAACACTCCCCCAAATACACAAAGTTACAACTATAGAGCCAAAAACTATTGCACTTCCAGCATCTTTTGCACTTTTTGCTAAAGGATGAATATCAAGAGTAACCAAATCTACAACTCTTTCAATAGAGCTATTTATTATCTCTGCTAACAAAGGAATAAACAAAGAAATAGCTAATATGCTTTTATAAGCAAAATCTATTTGCATAAAAAACAAAACTATCCACAAAATTACAACTACGATAAGTTCTATTTTAAAAGATTTTTCATTTCTAAAGATATCTATTAATCCATCTATTGCATAAGATGAGTTTTTAAAAAAATTATATTTTATTTTATTCACAAAATTCCTCTAATAATGGCATTATGTGTTGACGAGCATCAATGCAGTTTTGCTAAAAATGATATTTATTATAACAAATCAAACAATATTTAACTTTTTTAAAAATTCAAATAAAAAACTATGGTATTATTTTGGAGTATAAAAATAATACAAAAAAGGAAAATGTATGTCTGATAATAAAAGAAGAGATTTCTTAGGACTAGCATTAGCTGGCACAGCAACAGTTGGTGGTGCAGCAGCTTTGTTTGGACTTAAGAGATCATGGGATGCTTTACCAAGTGTGCTTTCTGCTGGTTATACGACTGTAGATTTATCACAAGCGCAAGCTGGTAAATTATATACAGTTGTATGGAGAGGTAAGCCTATTTTTATTCTCAAAAAAACAAATGAAATGACAAGTTGCGATAAAAGAGAAATTGTAGTAGGTGAAGATAGATATAGTGTTATGATAGGTTTATGTACTCACTTAGGATGTATTCCAGCATACAAAGAAGACAAACAACAATTCAAGTGTGCATGTCATGGCGGAGAATTTGATTCTTGCGGAACACAAACTTTTGGACCTCCTCCAAGACCTCTTGATTTGCCGCCATTTAGCATCAGTGGTACAAAAATGGTTTTAGGCGAAGAAGGCGAAGAATATAAAAAAATGATACAAGCTTAAGGAGTTAATATGTCAAAAATAAAAAAAGCAGATGGTCTTGCTGATTGGCTAGACCAACGATTAGCTACCAATGCCTTAGGAAAAGTTTTACTTACGGAATATTGGATTCCTAAAAATATAAATTTTCTATGGGCTCTTGGTGCAATTTTACTAACTATGTTTATGATTTTGTTTGTAACAGGACTAATACTCCTTATGTATTACAAACCAGATATTGCATTAGCTTTTGATAGTGTAAATAAAACTATTATGGATGAAGTTGCATTTGGTTGGTTGTTTCGTCATACTCATGCTGTGGCAGCTTCTGTTATATTTTTAATAATATACATTCATATGCTAGTGGGTATTTATTATGGTTCTTACAAATCAGGCAGAGAAATGATTTGGCTTAGTGGAATGGCTCTTTTTATGGTTTTTTCTGCTGAAGCATTTTCAGGATATATGTTGCCTTGGGGACAAATGAGTTATTGGGCAGCACATGTAATCACAAACCTTTTTGGATATGTGCCAATTATTGGTGATGATTTAACATTATGGATTAGAGGAAATTTCTTTGTGGCAGATGCGACATTGACTAGGTTTTTTATGCTTCATGTTGTTTTGTTGCCTGTTGTAATTTTAGTTCTAATAGGCGTGCATTTTTATTCGCTTAGAATACCTCATGTAAATAATACAGAGGGTGAAGATATAGACTTTGACAAAGAAGCAGAGAAATTCTTAGCAGGAAATAAAAAAGAATCAAAAGTAATCAACTTTTTTCCAGGCTTTCTAGCAAAAGATTTTCCTATTATTGGTGTATTTTTAGCATTTTTCTTTTATTTAGTATTTTATAATTATGACTTTGCAATGGATCCTATTAACTTTGACCCAGCAAATAATATGAAAACACCAGCTCATATATATCCTGAATGGTATTTTTTATGGTCTTATGAAATTTTAAGAGGATTTTTCTTTGATATTGGACCTATAAAAGGTGGAGATTTAGGACTTATAGCATTTGGTTTTGCTAATGTAATATTTTTAATATTTCCATTTTTAGACAAAGATCCAATAGTTAGACCAGCTCATCAAAGACCAAAATTTAAAATATGGTTTTGGGCATTAGTAGTAAATATGATTATTCTTACAATATATGGCAAGCTTCCTCCAACAGGAGTTAATGCATATGTAGGATTTGTTATTTCTATAATATTTATTAGCTTATTTGTTATATTCCCTAGTATTACAAGAGCTGATGCAAAAATTAAAAAAGGAGATGCACAATGAAAGAATTTAAAATATTAGCAATTGTGGTTTTCTTTACACTAGCTATGTACATAGGTGTTGAACCTATTGCACACAATGTAATGCATGCCCACCCAGCGCCTACTGATTATGAGTTTAGCGACTTAGATGATATTGGTGATAATGGAAATATTGCCGAGGGGAAAGAGCTTGTAACTCAAAATTGTGTTGCTTGCCATTCTTTGAGTGCTGAGAATATAAAAGCCCCTATGAGTGATAAAGATAGTGCACAAGCTTATGGAGTAGTTCCTCCTGATTTAGGCAATGTAGGCACTTTGTATTCTAAAAAATATCTAGCTAATTTTGTTAAAGACCCAGTAAAAGCTTCACATCTTTCACATAAGTTTAAAGGAGATAAAACTTATCCTATGCCAGGATATGCTTGGCTTGGAGATGAGAAAATATCTTCTATAGTGGCTTATTTATCTAGCATCTCAAAAGATTTAGACGATAAAGAGGTTTTTGTAAATGCATGTTCTAGATGTCATAATATGAAATATGCAGATATAACAGGTATTGACAAAGTAGCAATTGGAGGATATTTAGGAAGCATTCCTCCTGATTTGTCTATGTATATTAGAAGCAGAGGTGAAGAATACATAAATGCATTTTTAAATCATCCTCAAGTTATGCTTCCTGGAACTGCTATGCCTAGAGTTGGATTAAACGAAAAATCACAAGAGCAGGTAATAGCTTATCTAGAATCAATAGGAGATTCACATAAAGATGAGAGAAATTCTATGGGAATATACTTTATAGGATACTTCTTGATATTAGGACTTATAGCATATTTGTGGAAACGAAAAGTATGGAGTGAATTTCACTAAACTTTTAAATAAAAACCTATCATAGAATAATTACTTTCTGTGATAGGCAAAATTTATTATAATGTTTTTAGTATCTTTCGAGCCTTTCTTTTAGTAGAATCATCAACTCTATTAGCTTTTACGATATATTCTAATGCTTCTTTTGTATATCCATTGTTTATAATAAATCTAGCATTGCTTATTCTTGAGTGACAACTATCTTTTGTGTAATTGTTATCTTTTCTTATTATTTCTACTATTTCTTTATTTGATATTTCTTCTTGGGAAAAATATTTATAATACAAAACAAAACATTTCATAGTTACAGTTTTTAATGCTCTATGAAAAGGTAGACTCTCTTTGGCATTGCTTGATTTTTTAGATGCAACTTCTTTGTGTTTTACTTCTTTTGTCTTTTTAATTATCATACAATTAGACACATCAAATGAAAAACTTCTAGCATAAACTACTTCAAAACCATGATTTTCAAGCTTGTCTTGAAATTCTTTTGTAGTATTAAATGATTCTATAGAAGAAGATAAATACTCAAATGATTCTTTATTTTTAGATATAAATCCACCAACAATAGGGATAATATATTGAATATATAAATCTCTAATGTAAGAAATGTAAGATAATTTATGTTTGTTTTTAAAGAAATCCAATATCAACAAAACACCATCTTTGTCAAGCACTCTATACATTTCATCTAAGCTATCATCAATATTTACAATATTTCTTACACCATAAGCAATACTTATTAAATCTACACTTGAATTTTCAAAAGGCATTTTATTAGCTTGTGTTTCATAAAAATCAATATTTTCAAATCTACTTTTTGCAATTTTAAGCATTTCACAAGATGGATCAACTCCAGATAAAGAATAACTAAAAATCCTATTCTGTTCTAGTATATCTTGGAATTTTTCTAGCATTGAACCTGTCCCACAAGCTACATCTACTATTTTTATTTTTTTATTTGCATCTATGTAATTTAGTACTCTTTGAATACTTTTTGTTTTCCAAATAGACTCCACACCAAAACTTACTGTTTTGCTTGCAATATCATATCTTTCTGCAATATCATTAAACATAGATATAATTTTCTTTTGATCAGCCAAAATAGTCTCCTAGTATCTTAAAATGTAATATTTTCTATAAAATCTAAATTTTTCTTATGAATAACAATAGAGCTTATATTGTATGGTATATCTAGTTTTTTTGTTGCTAAAAAAACATAAATGCTTTTTGTTATTTTGTCAAGCTTAGCTTGTGTAATGTTATAGATAGGCTCAAAAGTATCCCCACTTTTAACTTCAACAAAATATAAAATATTATCTTTAATAGCAATTATATCTATTTCACCAAATTTTGTATAAAAATTTCTATCTATCACTCTAAAATTTTTATTAATTAAATAATTAGCAGCTTTTTCTTCGGCTATTAACCCTTTGGCAAAGCTCATAAGATATACTCCATTATAATCTTATCTACATATTCTCCATTGTAAATATAATGCTTTTTAAATAATCCACTTTGCACAAATCCTAAAGACTTAAACAATGACAAAGAGTTTGCATTACAAGCATATATTCCTGCTAATATTTTATTTAATTTTATTTCTTTAGCAAGATGGAGCATAAGCAAAACAGCTTGTTTGCCTACATTTTTATTGTGAAAAGATTTATCTCCTACTAAAATACCCAAAAATGCAAATTTATGATTATTGTCTATGTCTAGCTTTATATTTCCTATATGAACATCATTTACAAATATGCCTTTGAGTAATACATTATTGTTTAAATTGCAAGAAGTGATATATTCATCTAGCTCTTTTTTTGTAAAACTAGAAAATCTGCTTTCTAAAAATTGATTTACATCTTTGTCCATCATCCATTCTTGATAAAAACTAGATGTATTATCTGAGTTTAAAGATTTCAAATTAACGCACAAAGAACTATTTTGATTGCACATACACTATACTCGAATTAATTTTTATTAATTTTAAATATTTTTTTAAAATAATTTCTTTATTTTTTCTAGCATATAACTCTTTTACCATCAAAGCAACTTTGTCGTATTCTAATATTTTTGGTTTTGATTTTTTTGTTACAAAATATGATACAAATTTATTATTTTTTCTTATTATAGGTGAAAAAGTTTTTAATTTCATACTAGATAAAAACCTATATATATTTTTATCTAAAAACTCTTTTTGTAACAGAGTTTGTTTTTTCTTGTGTACATTTTCTTCATAAGATAGAGGATTATTTATTGATCTAAGTAGCAACTGCTTATTTAAAGAAGTATAAGCAAAAACCTCTATAGAGCCATAAATTTTGAAATTTTCTTTATTTTTATTGTAAAAATCTATAAAATCATCATCACTTTTTTTAGATATTTCACTAATAATAATTTTTTTTTCAAATTCTTCATTCTTTATTTTTTCTTTTATAGCATCTATATAGTTACTCCAACTCATTTGCTTTAAAACATTATTTCTTAATATATCAACACTAACACCAGATGAATACGCTATTTGTCGTATGTAATTGTTTATTTTTTCTAAATCTATATTTATATTAGATTTTTTTATAGCTTCTTTTTTTACCAAAATATCAACAAGTAGCTCAGCACTTTCTTTTTTGCTTTTGCCATTCTTTTTTGCAAATTCTAAGATGTCATAAGTAGTAATAATTTCGCTACCAACTTTAATTGCAATAGCATTAATATTTTTAGCAAAACAAACACCAATAAAAAATACAAAAAATACAAAAAGCCTAAACAAAGCTAGCCTCCTATAAAAATTAAATAACAATAAACTTCTTAGAAATATATATTTTTAGAATTTGTTTATTATACCAATTATAAATATATTATTCGTAATACTCATAGGTAATTGTGGTTTGTTTGCCAGCATCACTCATATCTACATATCTCATATTTTCAATAGGCATATTAAAAAAATGATGAATATCTTTTAGCTTTTCTTTTTGACTCATAGCTCTTAAGAATTTTCCTCGATATGCTTTTGAGTAATGGCTAATAATTTTTCCATTTTTCAAAAATTTTATTTTTACGTGATATTTATCACTGACATCATAAAAATTATCATAACTATTAGCTCGCAAATCCACGATTAAATCATCACCAAAATAATCATCCAAATAAGTCTGAAAATGTTGTTTATAAAAATTCCCCACAGATAAACCATCTAGCTTAACATTTTGTTTTAGTTTGTAAAAAGGTATTTTGTCCTCTGCTAATAAAACACCAAATAAATTTGAAAAAATAACAACATTTTTATTTATAAAATTTCTAGCATTTATATCAAGAGAGTTGTAGTCTAAATGTTTATATGCAACACCTGCATATCTCTCAATTGCTATATTTGTGCCATCTTTGAATATATTTATATCTTTATATAAATTAACCAATGATTCTTTAGATACACCAAATATACTTTTTAATTTCTCATTGTTGTATTCATTTATGATGCTTTGATATTTACTAAGGATTTCTATTCTCTTGTGGTAACCTTCTTGGAAGGACAACGAGTCAATATTTAAAAAATCAAAATTATTCTCAGTGTTTTTGGCTTCACTGCAAGAGAAAAGAACTTTCAAATAACAATCCTTTGTTATAATGCCTAATATTATATATTTATAAATCGGCTATCTGATTCATTAATAAAAATTAAAATTTATAACTAATGGTAAATATGGAATCTTGAGTTTTGGTTTTAACTTTTGGTATATATCTACTCATACTAAAAGAAATATATCCTTTTAGTCCCAAATATTTCAAAGGTGAATCGACTTGAAGCTTCCAATAGGCGTTTGAACTGTTTAAAAACATTCCATAAGTAGCATATGACTTTGTGCTACCTCTAATATCTTTAAAAATAACTTCTGTTAAAATTGGGTCAATAATGTTTCTAATATCATATGAGCCTTTTATGGTAGCATCTACTCCTATATTTAGATTTAGAAAAACATAATATTCAGATGAGATATTAGACTCTAGATTGCTATCAATAACATATCGTCTATCTATGTAGCCAGCACCAACTCTGCCTCTACCAATTTGTAGTTCATATCCTGTAAAAAAATCAACTTGTGCATCAGAATCTAATATTATGCTATTTGTATGTTTTGTATTATTTTTATCAAAGTTTACCCTAGAAGCCCAAGCTCCAATATAAAAACCATTGTGTTTTAAAATAACTTTTGTGCTTATAGATGGTGTGTTCATAGTTTGACTCTGACCTCTAAAAACATAGTTTGACATAATTTGTGTTTCTGGTTCTATGCTTAAAGCATTTAAGTAAATGCTTGCAAGTGTTGTTAAAAATAGTATTTTTTTCATATGCTCGCTTTTTGCTATGATATATAATTAAAATAGTATTTTATCCTAAAAACAACAACTCTTAGTTTAGTGTGTTTAAAAATATCTGAAGCAAAAAATAATATAATTAAAGAATTTTTTAATATTAAGTATTTAACGACTACAAGTGAATAAACTGAGGTGCATATGCAAAAACTACTAGAGCAAGAAAGAGATAATTGCGGATTTGGATTAATAGCAAATTGTGATAACAATCCAACACATGCAATATTGCAAAAAGCTATATCATCGCTTGAGAGAATGATACACAGAGGTGCTATTTCTTCTGATGGAAAAAGTGCTGATGGTAGTGGGTTATTATTGTCTATGCCTAGAAAATTTATGCAAAAAGTAGCTAAAAAAGAAGGCTTTGAGCTACCAAACAAATATGCTGTTGGTGTATTTTTTATTAAAGATATGAATTGTCTAACAGATATAGAAAAAATATCTAATAATAATAATTTAAAAGTAATAGGCACTAGAGAGGTAGAAACAAATACTGATGTTATAGGCGAAAAAGCAAAACAATCAATGCCTCATATAATACAAGTATTTTTTAGTGCTGAAAATTTACCAGATATTAGATTTGAAGCAATGCTGTACTTAACAAGAAAAGAAATTCAAACACATTTCGCATATGATGATGATTTTTATGTATGTTCTTTGTCTCACAATACTATATCCTACAAGGGTCTAGTAATGCCAACTCATATAAAAGAGTTTTTTATAGATTTTCAAGATGAAGATTTTGAGATTAGCTTTGCTCTTTTCCATCAAAGATTTTCTACAAATACTTTGCCAAAATGGAGACTAGCCCAACCTTTTAGAATGATAGCTCATAATGGAGAAATAAATTCTATCAAAGCAAATAGGTTTAATGCAAAAATAAAATCTGAAAATGCAAAATCAAAGATATTCTCAGATAAAGAGTTGAATAAACTAATGCCTATAATAGATCCTGTTGGTAGCGATAGTGCAAGTTTGGATAATTTCTTTGAATTTTTAACAATAAATGGTGTAGATTTTCTAAAAGCTGTAAGAATGGTAATCCCTTTCCCATGGCAAAATCAATCTCACTTAAGTACAAGTCTTCAATCTTTTTATGAATATACTTCAGTTTTTTGTGAAGCTTGGGATGGACCTGCCGCTGTTAGTTTTACAAATGGAAAATATATAGGTTGTGTTCTAGATAGAAATGGTCTTCGTCCTGCAAAATATACAATCTACAACGACAATACTTTTGTAGTATCAAGTGAGCATGGCATACTTGATATAGAAGAAGAAGATATAAAAGATAGGGGCAGACTCAAAAGTGGTGAAATGATAGCTCTTGATTTGGAACACAACAAGATACTTTTCAACGAAGATATAAACAAACACATAAGTAACTCTGCTCCATATGAAAAATGGCTAAATAAAAACGCAAACTATTTTGAAGAATACTTAGAAGAAAATTTTAATGACTTAGATAATTACAAAATAGAAGATTTAACAAATAAGCAAAAGTTTTTTAACATAACAGTAGAAGCAATAAATGAAGTCATTGTTCCTATGGCAGATACAGCCAAAGAAAATGTAGGTAGCATGGGAGATGACACCCCTATATCTGCATTCTCCACAAAACAAAGAAGCTTTTTTGATTTTTTTAGACAAAAATTTGCACAAGTAACAAATCCTGCCATAGACCCTTATAGGGAAAAAATTGTTATGAGTTTAAATACTTTTTTTGGAGAAATGGGAAATATATTAGAAGAAACACCAAGTCATGCAAAAAGATTTAATGCTTCCTCTCCTGTTATTATAGAAAATAAACTAAACTTCATAATGCAATGCTCAGAACACAAAGATAAACAAATATCTAAGATTATGAAATCCAAATCATACAGCACAGCATACACAAATAATCTAGAAAAAAGCATCAATAGCTTAATAGAAAGAATAACACTAGATATAAAACAAAATAATATAAAAATAATAGTATTAGATGATAGAGAAATAAATGAGCAAAACAAAATAATTCCTATCGCTATGATTGTTGGAAAGTTAAATTATTCTCTTTTAGATGAAAAAATACGAAGTAGAGTATCTATAATAGCAATATCAGGAGAGGTGATAGATACTCATTCTATGGCTGTATTGATATCTCTCGGAGCTAGAGCAATTTATCCATATATGATTTTTAATACAATAGCTGATAGATACAAAGATTTAAGTGATAGTGAGATTCAAGAAAAACTAATAAATGCTTCAAATACACTAAAGGGTGGTATTTTAAAAATTATGTCTAAAATAGGCATATCTACTGTGTATTCATATAGAAACTCTTATTCTCACGATATTCTAGGACTATCTAAGACAATTGTAGATGAGTGTTTTAGAGATTGTAATTCATTACTACATGGTCTTAGCTACGAAGATATAGACAAAAGAATTACAAAAGCACATAAAGATGCATATTTAGACACAGGGCGAACTTTGCCTGTAAATATAGGTGGATTTTATCATTATGTAAAAGATGAAGAGTATCATGATTTTTCTCCTTCAGTTGTATATGCAATACAAAAAGCATCAATAACAGGTAAAAAAGAAGATTTCCAAGCTCTAAAAGATATTATTGATACAAGAGACAAAAAATTTGTAAGAGATTTTTTAAAATTTAACACAAATAATAAATCAATTGATATAAGTGAAGTAGAAGACAGATCTCAAATATTAAAAAGATTTTCTACAGCTGCTATGAGTTTGGGTGCTATTTCGCCAGAAGCACACGAAACTTTAGCTGAGGCTATGAATATTCTTGGTGGCAAATCAAATTCTGGTGAGGGTGGAGAGAAAGTAGAAAGATTTAAAACTATAAAAAACTCAAAAATAAAACAAGTTGCATCTGGTAGATTTGGAGTAACTCCTGAGTATTTAAGTAGTGCTAGTGAAATACAAATCAAACTAGCCCAAGGTGCAAAACCTGGCGAGGGAGGACAATTACCTGGAACAAAAGTAAGTAAATTAATAGCAAAAATAAGATTTACAACTCCTGGTATTACCTTGATATCACCTCCTCCTCATCACGATATTTATTCAATAGAAGATTTAGCACAGCTAATTTTTGATTTAAAACAAATAAATCCAAGAGCTACTATTGCTGTAAAACTTGTATCATCTCTAGGAGTTGGTGTCATAGCAACAGGTGTAGCAAAAGCATATGCTGATAAAATTATAATATCTGGTAATGATGGAGGCACAGGAGCTGCTCCACTTTCATCAATTAAATATGCTGGAAATCCTTTTGAGCTAGGATTAATAGAAGCTCACAAAGCTCTAAAAATCAATCATCTAAGAGAGCTTGTTACTTTAGAGTGCGATGGAGGTTTAAAAACAGGTCTAGATATTGTAAAAGCTGCGATAATGGGAGCTGAAAATTTTGCTTTTGGAACTCCTGCTTTAGTTGTAATAGGTTGTAAATTTCTTAGAGTTTGTCATTTAAACAAATGTGCCGTTGGGGTAGCTACTCAAAATAAAACTCTAAGAGAATTATTTGTAGGAGATGTAGATAGAGTAGTAAATTACTTTACTCTTTTAGCAGAAGACATAAGAGAAATACTAGCACAAATTGGATACAAAAGTCTAAATGATGTTATCGGTAAAATAGAGCTTTTAGATGTTATAAAAGAAGAAGACAATCAAATATCAAGTAAAATTGATTTTAGCTCTTTACTAGAGACAGTTGATGGTGTTGATATATGTACACACGAATCAAATAAACCAATGGATAATAATGAGTTTGAGAAAAATATAATACAAAGCTTATCAGACATTATAGATGGAGATGAGACCTCAAAAGAAATAAATATTAGTATTCAAAACATAAATAGAAGTTTTGGAGCTAGATTATCAGGTGAGATAGTACAAAGATATGGCAACTATGGATTTGGTAAAAATATCACAATAAACTTAAAAGGATTTGCTGGACAATCATTCGGTGCATTTTTAATTCAAGGAATAACACTTAAATTAGATGGATGTGCAAATGACTATGTTGGCAAAGGAATGAATGGTGGTTCTATTATTATAAAAACATCTCTTGATGATAGTGTAAATACAATAGGAAACACTTGTCTTTATGGAGCAACTGGTGGCAAGTTATTTATCAATGGAAATGCAGGAGAAAGATTTGGAGTAAGAAATTCTGGAGCAATAGCTGTTACAAATGGTGTTGGTGATCATGCCTGTGAATATATGACTGGTGGGATAGTTGTTGTTTTAGGTGAAACGGGCATAAATTTTGGCGCTGGAATGACAGGTGGAGCTGCATTTATTTATGATAAAAATAATAATTTTATTTCCAAAATAAATAGAGAATTAGTAGAGCATCTTAGAATTGATGTTGATGATTTGTTTCAAGAGAGATTTTATTTAAGGAAATTGCTACAACAATACTATAATGAAACAAAAAATAAAAGAGCAAAAATAATTTTAGATAATTTTAGAAGTAGTGTAAAAAATTTCTGGCTAGTAAAGCCAAAAGATTTATCAAAAATACCACTTAGCCCATATGAAGTAGATTAAAGAGGATAATATGCAAGACTTTTTAGAGTATGAACGAATAGAACCAAGAAGAAGAGATACAGTAGAGAGAATAAAAGATTTCAAAGAAATATATAAACCACTGAATACAAAAGATGCATCTAGTCAATCTTCAAGATGTGTGCAATGCTCTAATCCATATTGCTCACACGGATGTCCTCTAGATAACCATATACCACAATGGTTATTGTCTGTTGCAAAAAATGATATAGATATGGCATTTGCTATCTCTAATCAAACATCCCCATTTCCAGAGATTATGGGTAAAGTGTGTCCTCAAGATAGATTGTGTGAAAAAACTTGTACTCTAAATACAGGACTCGGTGCTGTAACAATAGGTGCTATTGAAAATCACATAAATCAAGAAGGGTTTAAAAAAGGTTTAAAAATACCTTTTTTAGAAAAAAAAGTTGGCAAAAAAATAGCTGTTATAGGCAGTGGCCCAGCAGGTCTTAGTGTGGCTACATTTTTATTAAGAGCTGGTGTTGATGTAGATGTTTATGAGAGTCTTGATAGAGCTGGTGGACTATTAACTTATGGCATACCTGGATTTAAGCTAGATAAAAATGATGTTCAAAGAAGAGTTGATATGCTCACAGAAAATGGAATGGGACTTCATCTAAATACAACTATTGGTAAAGATGTAGAATTTAAAGAGCTTATAAAAAACTATGATGGAGTTTTTATAGGTATAGGAGCTAAAAAACAAAACACTATAAGCATACCTAATATAAGCTCAAATGGAGTACATCAAGCGATGGAAGTATTAACTGATATACAAAAAAGTATATTTTCAAGCAAAAGACCAACTATAGATTTAGCCAATAAAAAAGTAGTTGTTATTGGTGGTGGTGATACTGCTATGGATTGTGTTAGGACATCTATAAGACAAAAGTCTAGCAATGTAAAATGTTTATATCGAAGAGACGAAAAATCAATGCCAGGAAGTCTAAAAGAGCATAATAATGCAAAACTAGAGGGTGTAGATTTTATTTTTCATTTAAGCCCAAAAGAAATTGTAGTAGATGACAATAATAATGTAAAATCTATCATAATGCAAAAAACAAAATTTGACGATAATAACAAACTGATAACTCTTGATGAATGTGAAGAAATACAAGCAGATATTATTATTCTTGCTCTAGGATTTAATATGCAAGTACCAAACTTTATAAAAGAAAACAATATAAGCCTTAGCGATAAACAAACATTAAAATTAAATAATTATCGCACATCTATAGATAAAGTATATGCAGGAGGAGATTGTTTTAGAGGAGCTGATTTGGTTGTAAATGCTGCACTAGATGGTAGAGAAGCATCAAAAATAATATTAAAAGACTTAGGACTAACACAATAAATTATGATTGAATTTTCAAAAATATTATCTTTTCAAAAAGAAAAGCAAGAAAAAAATAGCGAAAAAATAACAGACAACAACAATACATCATGGATAAAATGCTCAGGATGTAAATCATTGATGTATTTCAAAGAAGTAGAAAATAAAAATTTCGTATGTCCTAAATGCAATCATCATATGAGAATGCCTGTATTAAAAAGAATAGAGCTTCTTTGCGATAAGGATAGTTTTGTAGAGCTCGATAATAATCTAAAAGCAAACGACCCTTTGGAATTTGTAGATAAAATTAGCTATAAAAAAAGACTAGAAGTAAATAATGCAAAAAACAAAAGAAACTCATCTGTAATAAGTGGTGAATGTATGATGAATGGAATAAATACTCAACTTGTTGTGTTTGATTTTAGTTTTATGGGTGGCTCTTTGGGCTCAGTTGAGGGAGAAAAAATAACAAGAGCTGTAAATAGAGCTATTGAAAAACAAGAAGGTGTAGTTATTGTAAGTACAAGTGGTGGAGCTAGAATGCAAGAAAGTTCATTTTCTCTTCTTCAAATGGCAAAAACATCGACAGCTCTAAAAAAACTAGATAAAAATAATTTACCTTATATATCAGTATTAACTGACCCTACAATGGGGGGAGTAAGTGCTTCTTTTGCAATGCTTGGAGATGTCATAATAGCAGAACCTGGGGCCTTGATAGGTTTTGCTGGGCAACGAGTAATACAACAAACAATAAATGCTACCTTGCCTGAAGGATTTCAACGGGCTGAATTTTTGCTCAAATGTGGCTCTATAGACAAAATAGTAGATAGAACAGATATGAAAAAAACTATATCTGATATGTTAAAGATATTCTTAAATAAAGATACAAAAAACCACAATGGTTGATGTATTTTCAATACATAAAAATGATTTTGACGAATATCAAACTTTAACTAAAGACTTTATCAAAAAAACCTCAAGATATTCACAAATACAAGATATAGTTGTTTTCAACAAAGATATTGTAAAATCTCAAAAGATAAGTGAGATGGAGGCAAAGAAAAGCTACTCAAAAGCATATCAAAAGCACCTAAGCGGATATTGTGTAGGTCTTGATGTCAAAGGCTTGTCTATAGATAGCTTGGAATTTTCAAAAATTCTAGAGCATCCAAAAGTTTCATTTTTTATTGCTGGAGCATATGGGTTTGAAAATAGCTTTTTATCAAAATGTAATAAAGTTATTTCTTTATCTCATATGACTTTTAGTCATAAAATAGCTAAAATAGTATTATTTGAGCAAATCTTTAGAGGATTTTGCATACTAAATAATCATCCATATCACAAAGGTAGTTTTTAAATACTAAAAAGGTTTTACAATGGGATTACAAAAATATAGCATTTTGTCTGTACTTTATATATTATTAGTAGGTGGATTTGCTTATTATCAAAATCAAGATTTATTTACAATAGATATTTTGGGCTATTATACGCAAAGTTTACATACAGCACTTTTAATCGTGTTGCCGATTATTTTATTTTTTATATTATCACTAATGCATATTTTAATGTATGGATTTAGAAATTATATAAAAAGCAGAAATGAGCAAAAAGATATAGATAAATTTTTTAATTCCATAGAAGCATTTGTTTTAGGTAAAGATACCAAAGAAGTTTTTTATAATAAGAATTTACAAAAAATTGCAAAATTCTTAAAATACACAACATTTAAAATTGATATAAATAAAACATATAATACTGGTATAGAGCAAGTAGATGATGCACTAATTGCTATCAAAAATGTATATGGTGGAGAATATGTAGAGAAATTAGAAAAAACATTTAACCTAGAAGATACAAATGAATTATGTATAAAAAATACATTTAATAAATTTAGTAAAAATAATAAATTTTATTTAGAAGTATTGAAAAATCAAGAGAAATATAGCTTAGACATAATAGAATTTGCATTTCTAACAGCAATAGATAGAGAAAATTTTAGTATTATAAAAAAAGAAATTATAGATATAAATATAAGCGAACAAGCTTTAATAAAAATATTTAAACTTTATGAAAATGAAGAAAATGAGCTTGAAGAAAAAGACTATTTAAGTATTATAAAAAAAGCTAATTTATCCAAAGAACAGTATATAAATTTGATTAAAACAATAAAAACACACATCAGACCAGATAAGCTAATTACTCTTATGGATAAAATATGCGACAAGGATGAAAAAGCTATTAAGTCATATATTTATTTGTTACTAGATTTAGAAATGATAGACAAAGCAAAAGAATTACTAAAAAGCGTTAATGCAAAAGATGGTGAATATAATAAATTTGAGGTTTACCTTAGCGTTAAAGATAGTGGCGTTAAGTGTAATATTTCAGATTTTATTTAAAATAAAACGTGAATATTGATTTTTCAAAAAAAATAATCTCTTTAGCTCCTCTTGCAGGATACACAGACCTGCCATTTCGCTCGATAGTAAAAAGATTTGGAGTAGATTTTACGGTGAGTGAAATGATATCATCAAATGCTCTTGTGTATAAATCAAAACGAACCTTAAAAATGACACAAAAAGGCAAAAATGAAAATGCTTATTTTGTGCAAATTGCTGGAAACGACATAGATATGATAAAAAGAAGTGTTGAGATATTAAATAAACTAGATGATGTTATTGGTATTGATTTAAATTGTGGATGCCCATCTCCAAAAGTATCAGGACACGGCTCTGGTAGCTCTTTGCTTAAAGATACAATAAAACTTAGCTCTATGATAGAAGCAATAAAAAAGAATTCAAATAAAAAATATACAACAGCAAAAGTGAGAATAGGTTTTGATAAAAAAATACCAATAGAGATAGCGAAAGCTTGCCAAGATGGAGGAGCTGATTTTATTACAGTGCATGGTAGAACAAAAGTAGGTGGATACAAAGCGCCTGTAGACTATGATGCTATAAAAGATATGAAGCAAAGTATATCAATTCCTCTAATAGCAAATGGAGATATTAAAGATTATAAAAAAGCACAAGAGGTACTAGAATACACAAAAGCTGATGGTGTTACCATAGGAAGAGGTGCAATAGGTAATCCTTGGATATTTTATGAGCTAAAAAATAAAGGCTTTAAACCAAGCTTAGAGATAAAACGAGAGATTATATTAGAGCATCTAAGTCTTATGTATGATTTTTATGGAGATAGAGGTATTATTCTTTTTAGAAAACATCTTCATTCATATTCAAAAGGAATACAAAATAGCTCTATATTTAGACAAGCTGTAAATATAGCAGAGACAAAAAACAAATTAGAAGAGCTGATAAATTCTCATTTTGTAAATTAGTCCTACAATGACCAGTCTATTTCGCCTTTGTTATGAAGTTTTAAATACTCATTGGTTCTAGAAAAAGGTTTTGAGCTAAAAAATCCACGATAGCTAGACAATGGAGATGGATGAGAAGACTTAATGACTAAATGCTTATTTTGATCTATAAGTCGTATTTTATCTTGAGCATATTTCCCCCATAAAATAAATACTATATTATTTTTTTTATTAGATATTATTTCAATAATTTTATCGCTAAATATTTCCCAACCTTGATTTGCATGAGAAAATGGCTCAGATTTTCTTACACTTAAAACACTATTTAAAAGAAATACTCCATTGTTTGCCCAACACTTTAAGTCTGTATTGCCAGATAGTTTAATATGCAAATCATCTTGCAATTCTTTAAAAATATTTACAAGAGATGGAGGAGCTTTGACTTTATTTGGCACACTAAAAGACAATCCACAAGCTTGATTTTCTCCGTGATATGGGTCTTGACCTAAAATTACAACTTTTACTTTATCAAAAGGGGTATAAAAAAATGCGTTGAATAAATCTTTGTTTTTTGGATATATAGTATACGACGATTGCTCTTTTTGCAAAAAGTCTTTTAGATTTTTCATATATTCTTTATCAAATTCATCTTGCAATACTTTAAGCCAAGAAGATTCAATATTTATCAAAACTATTCTCTAGTGTAGGTATATTTTTTATTCACAACTCCATATTTTGCACTTATTTCTTTTCTTATTAAAATCAATATATTCTTATCTAAAATAATAGAAGATACAAAATATGCACCACTTGCATTATCGTATTCTACGATTTCATCAGCATTTCCAGACAATAGCATAAATTTACCTTTAAAAATATAGCTTAATGGCTTTTGGCTATTTGCATCTATTGTTACAAACTCTTCAAAACTTAAATCTTTTTTTATTTTTATATATGAATCTGCAAGTCTATCTCTTGCATATTGAACTTCTTTGTTGATATCTACATATTGAACAACCAAAGAATAAAGAGAATAAAGAGATGGTAGTTTTTGCTCAAAAATATGACTATATGCTTTTAATGTACCATTAGTTTTAGCATTAAACCAAAAACCTTGATGTTTTTCTATTTTATTTGGTCGCAAAACCCATTTATAATTTACAAATACCCATATTTCTTCATCTGTTGCGTTAGATAAAAATAATTCTCCACCAAGCAAATTCCAACCTTTGTGATATTTTATATCTGCTTGCAAGGATGAAAATAAAACAACAAAAATAAAAAATAATTTATAAAAATACATTAAATTAATTTTATCTTTTTGTTGCTTGTAGATGCTTTTTCTAACTTACCTATAATATACCCATCGCTAGCATCTAGCACATCTTGTACATTGTTTTTATCTGCAACGACAATCATTCCAACCCCCATATTAAAAGTTCTAAACATTTCTTCTTCATTTACATGTTTGCCTAAATAATCAAAAATAAAAGGAGTTTGGAGTTTGTCTTTATAAACAACAGCACAAACATTATCAGGAAGCACTCTTGGCAAGTTTTCCACAATCCCCCCACCAGTAATATGAGCTAAAGCATTTATTTTTGTTTTTATTTTTTCAAATACATTTACGTAAATTTTTGTTGGCTTTAATAAAATATCTATTAATTTTTGCCCATCAATCATATCATTAAAATCTTTTTTTAGATTTTTAAACAAAACCTGCCTTACTAAAGAGTACCCATTTGAATGGATTCCAGAGCTTGGCAATGCTATTAATATATTGCCTTCTTTGATAAATGGAAGTCTATTTATCTGTTCTTTTTCAGCTATTCCCACAGCAAAACCAGCTAAATCAAAATCATTCTTTTTGTACATGTCAGGCATTTCTGCACTCTCCCCACCTATTAATGCACAATTTGCCTCAAGGCAACCATCTGCTATACCTTTTATAATGCTAGTGGCCTTATCTAGCTCTATTTTAGAGGTCGCAAAATAATCCAAAAAATACATAGGTGTAGCAAAATTACAAAGCAAATCATTAACAACCATAGCTACTAAGTCAACACCAATAGTATCTAGCTTATTTGATTCAATAGCAAGTCTCAGTTTAGTACCAACACCATCAGTTGCACTAAGAAGAACAGGTTTTTTATACCCGCTAGGAAGCTCATATGCTCCAGAAAATGAACCAATACCACCTAATACATTTTTATTTAAAGTAGGCTTTATAAGAGGCTTTATCGACTCAACTAAAGCATTACCTACATCTATATCAACACCTGAATCTTTATAAGACACACTCATTAACGCAACCCTTTAAGAAGTATAATATATAATACGAAAATTTATTTTAACATACACGGAGTTATTATGTGGTTAACCCATATCAAAGAGCAATACATACAAAATGAACTTAAAACAAAACAAATAGCACAATATAAAAATGATATTTCAGATGTCAAGGTATTAAATAGTGCAAACACAAAAAATATATTAATCTTAAATGATGATATTTTATTTACACAAAAAGATTGGAGCATACAAAGTGAGATGTTAGCACATATTCCATTATGCAGTCATCCAAGCCCTGAGAATATCTTACTTATAGGCTATGACACAAAAGTTATAGAACATATCTTAAAACATAAAGATGCAAAAAATATAACGGTGCTAGATGTAGATCAAAATATATCAAAAGCTATCAATGAGCATTTTTTAGACAAAGACATAAATGATACCAGAGTAAAAGTAATAAATACTGATATGCAAGATTTTTTAGCAGACAAAGATGAAAATCTATATGACATAATTTTACTAAATATAATGCCATCATATATCAAAAATAAAGAGATAATATACTCAGATATATCAAAAATGCTAAAAGATGATGGTATTTTTATATCAAAATTTATGCCTTGGCAAGAAGATGAGTTAGCTCAAAAAGATATCCTAAAAAACATAGGAGAATATTTTAAAATATTAATGCCATATTATTTTAGTATGACAATGCAAAGCTATTGTATGGGTAGTTTTTTGTTTGCAGGTAATAAATTTCATCCAACAGCAGATATTATTTTACATAAATCTGATTTATTAGATGATAATGCATACTACACAGGAGATATACACAAAGCATCATTTTGTGTTCCAAATAGCATAGACAAAACTTATAGAAATTTTGTAAAAAAATAGCACAACCTTGGAGTATAAATATGCCATTGTTATAACAGGTGGTATAGCAGTAGGTAAAAGCACGGTCAAAAATCTACTTTATTTGCATGGATACAGATGTATAGATGCAGATGTTATAGCACATAAAATCCTTGATAGTAGCTATATTGATATTGCAAATATGTTTGGCAAGAAATACATTATAGAAAATAAAGTAGACAGGAAAGAGTTAGGAAAATTAATATTTTCAAACAAAGAAAAAAAGCAAATACTAGAAGAATATATACATCCAAAAATACAACAAGAAATACAACAACTTGCATCAAAAGAAGAGCAAAGAAAATTCACATACTTTATAGACATACCTTTATTTTTTGAAACAAAAAAATATGACATAAAAAAATCTTTAGTTATTTATGCACCAAAACATATACAATTAGAAAGATTAATGCTTCGAGACAATATCAACAAAAACGAAGCATTATCAAAAATAAATGCCCAAATGGATATGGAGCAAAAACTAAAACTTGGTACTTATGTGATAGATAATTCCAAAGATTTTAAGCACTTGCAAATTGAGTGTGATATATTTTTAGAAAAAATTAAATCCAAAATATAGATATAGCAAGGGCTTATGATATAATCGTTTTAAAGAATATACAAGGATATAAATGAATTGTGAATTTTGCAAATCAACTGATAATTTAAGCAATTATGAAATACCAACTATAGATAAGCAATCTACTGAGGATATATTATGTTGTCAAATATGCAATGAGCAACTAAAAGATAATTCAAAAATACAACCAAATCACTGGAGATGTTTGAGCGATAGTATGTGGAGTCAAAATAATGCTACAGCTATGATGTCTTATGTTATGCTTTCTAAAATAAAAGAGTCTTGGAGTGAAGATTTATTAAACACTTTATATTTAGATGAAGATATAAAAAAATGGGGAGATAGTATAATATCTCAAACACAAGAAATGCCATCTCCAAAAGATAGCAATGGTGTTAGTTTGAAAACAGGAGATAGCATCAGTGTTATAAAAGACCTAGAAGTAAAAGGTGCAGGATTTACTGTCAAAAGAGGAACCATTGTAAAAAATATATATCTAAATGGCAACATAGAGCAGATAGAAGGTAGAGTAAATGGCACAAGAATAGTGCTTTTGTCTAAATTTATAAAAAAAATATAAATAATATTTAGGAAAACTTGTCGTTATGGAATTTATTTTTATTTTTACACTAGGAGCTTGCATAGGCTCGTTTTGTAATGTGTTAATATATAGAACACCAAAAAATATTGAAATAGTAAATTCACGCTCAAGATGTACAAAATGCAATACTCAATTATTTTGGTGGCATAATATCCCTATTATTTCGTTTATATTTCTTAGAGCAAAATGTTATTTTTGCAAAAAAAGCATACCATTTTCTTATCCGATAATAGAAATTTTAACAGCAACTATCTGGATAATTTTAATGTACAAAATGGGACTTACTTTAGAGTTTTTGCTAATGTCAATAATTTTTTCTCTTTTACTAACTCTTACAGCGATAGATATTCATCAAAAAGCAGTACCCGATAGCATCAATATATCAGCACTTACTTTGACATTTCTTTATGGGATGTTTTCATACGACTTTATAAATCATATAACAAATATGTTAGTGGTGTTGGCAATATTTTATTTGATACGATTATATATGTCTTATTTTCTAAAACAAGAAGCTATGGGAGAGGGAGATATTATAATAGGAGCTATCATGGGAGGCATTATAGGAATAAAATTATCACTACTTGGTATATTTTTAGCATCTATATTGGCATTACCTTTTTCAATATATTCAAGAATAAAAGGTGAGTTAGAATTAGCATTTATTCCATTTTTAGCAAGTGCTATATTTATTATTTTTATATTCAATGACATAAGTAAAGACATAATGACATATGTTACTAGCTAAAAAATATATTTTAAAAAAATTCAACCACACATTTTTTACAATGTTTTTTGTATTATTTACAATATCCTCAATAATTATATTAATAAAAACAGCAAATATATCAGCTAGTATTGGGTTGGGTTTTATAGATTTTTTTAAAATATATTCTTATTCAATACCAGCAACTCTTTTTTATATATTGCCTGTTATATTTTTTATATCAGCTTGTATATCTCTTTCGCAAATGTCGTTAGACTCTGAAATATTGGTAATGTTTTCATTTGGATTAAAAATGCGTTCATTGTATTTTATATATTTCACATATGCTTTTTTATTTTCTACAATGTTGCTTATAATTTCTATGGGATTGATACCTGTATCAAAGCATCTAAAAAATACATTTATACAATACAAAACTCTTGTAAAAGGGATTAATTTTTCCAACTCATCAGAATTTGGACAAAAATTTGGAGATTGGTTTATTTTTATCAATAAAGACAAAAATGATAATTTATCAAATATAGTACTTTTTAAAAATTCACAAACAAAAGAAAACATAGTGATAGCCAAAAAAGCATCTTTGCAAAATGCTTTTTCGCTAGAGCTAACAGATGGCAAGGTTTTTGACATATCAAGAAAAAATATATCAGAAATTAGTTATTCAAAAATGTTAATAAGCAACCCACTAAACAATTCTAAACAATTCTATCAAAATCTAAAAGAATATTGGAGTAATGTATTTATATCTAATAAACTAAGAGGTGCATTTATAATTAATATACTATTGTCATTATTCCCAATATTGTCTATCCACGCTATTATTGGGCTAGGCTTGTTAAAGCCTCGTATATCTAAAAACTCTGTTATTTTGCATGCATTTTTATTTACTCTATCTTATGTAGTGCTTGCAAAAATACTATCTAGCCTTGGATGGATAATCCTTTTTATATTTCCTGCAATTTGGATATTGCTGTCATATGCTCTTTATTATTTTCGTTCAAACAATAAAATATTATAAACACTTGAAAATAAAAATTACTCTTAGTTACAATGGTGCATATTTTCAAGGATTTGCCCCTCAGTTAAATAAAAAAGGTGTATTAAATCATCTTCAAATAGCTTTTGCTTCATTGGGCATTACAAGCAAATTGGCAGGTGCTGGTAGGACAGACAAAGGAGTTCATGCTTTATCTCAGGTTGTACATACAGATATAAGTGATGTATGGATAGATAAGCTAGAGCGTCTAAAGATAGAACTAAATAGAAAGCTACAACACGTATCAGTAAAAAATATAACAAAAACACAAGAAGAATTTCATGCAAGATTTAGTGCTAAAAAAAGAGTATATAGATACATAATATCAAGCAAAAAGCTAACTCCTTTTAATCAAGATTTATTAACATATGTAAGTGCAAAAAATATAAATATAGATTTAATAACACAAGCTATCAAGTTGTATGAGGGAGAGTATAATTTTAAATTTTTTAAAAAATCAGGCTCTTGCACAAAGACAAATACAAGAATAATCTATAAAGCAAGATTTTATAAACACAAAGATTATTTTGTATTTTTATTTATAGCCAATGGATTTTTGAGAAATCAAGTTAGAATAATGGTTGGTTTTTTATTAGAAATATCAAAACAAAAACTATTCTTTGAAGATTTACATTCTCAATTAAAATGTATAAAATTATATTTTAAAAAACCAGCTCCTCCACAGGGGCTATATCTAACAAGAATAATATATTAGGGCAAAAATGGCACTTTCATTTACAGTACAAAACACAGATTCAAATGCTAGAGCTTGTGAAATTAAAACATCACATAGTACTATTCAAACTCCAGTGTTTATGCCTGTGGGAACAATAGCTAGCGTAAAGTCATTAGATACTTATGACCTTACGCACCACTTGAATACTGACATAATATTAGCAAACACATACCATTTATATCTTCGACCATCACATAAAGTAGTAGAAGAAATGGGAGGTTTGCACAAATTTACAAAATATAATAAATCATTTTTAACAGATTCAGGAGGATTTCAAGCATTTAGTCTAAGTAGTAAAAGTAAAGATGATGGTATAGAGTTTAAATCTCACATAGATGGTAGTCGTCATTTCTTTACACCTAAATTTGTATTAGATATCCAGTATGCATTAAATAGCGATATTATGATGGTGTTAGATGACTTAATAGCTCTTCCTGCAACAAAACAAAGATTGCAAACATCTATACAAAGAACACTAGATTGGGCAAAACAATCCCTAGACTACCACAATCAAAATAAAGAAATAAGAGAATTAACCCAAAATATATTTGCAATAATTCAAGGAGGCACAAGCTTTGAGCATCGCAAAATATCTGCTCAGGGTTTATGTGAGCTAGATTTTAATGGATTTGCAATAGGTGGGCTAAGTGTGGGTGAGGATACAAACCAAATGTATGACACAGTAGAGTTTACAACACAATTTATGCCCAAAAGCAAACCTAGATATTTGATGGGAGTAGGAACACCTGAGAATTTAGTAGAAAATGTATCAAGAGGTGTTGATATGTTTGATTGTGTTATGCCAACAAGAAATGCACGAAATGGTACCTTGTTTACATCATTTGGAAGACTGAATATAAAATCTACAATATTTAGAACCGATGAAAGTCCAATCGATTCTGAGTGCTCTTGTTATACTTGCCAAAACTATTCACGAGCTTATTTAAATCATCTTTTTAGGGCAAAAGAGCTTACTTATCATCGTCTTGCATCGTTGCATAATCTGCATTATTATATATCTCTTATGAAAGAGATGAGGTATGCAATTATGAATAATGGTTTTGAAGATTTTAAAAAAACTTTTTACTCAAAAAGAAATTAAACAAAATGTTAAAAATATTATTATTATTATTATTTTATGTATATGCTGTAGCTGACAATGTATATTTTTTGCCGACAAACAAAAATGAAGCACTAAATAAAATAATAACCTCAATATCAAATGCAAAACAAAATATCAATATAGCAATGTATAGCTTTAAAAATAAAACAATAGCTAAAAAACTAGCAAAAATAGCCAATAAAAATATATCTATAAATATAATCTTAGACTCAAAAGCTCTAAATAAAAAATCAAGATTACATTATCTGTCAAATCAAAAAAATATAAAGACATATACATTACAGGGAGCTAAGAGAAAAAATAATAAATATTATAAAATGCATTCAAAATATATAATCATAGATAACAAAATAGTTATTTTTGGTTCCACAAACTATTCGAATGATTCATTTAGTGGTAATTACGAAGTTGTTTATATCAGCAACAAAAAGGATATTATTGAAAAATTTAATACAGATTTTAACAATATGATTCAGGTATCAAGGAGGTATAAATAAATGACTCTTGGTAAAATAATTATTCTTCTTTTTGCAATATTTTCACATGTATATAGCATATCGTATGCAATAAATGGCGATGTGATAGAAATAAAAACAAATAGTAAGTATATAAAATTTAATAATAAAATATATGCCCCTATTACAAAAAACAATTTTATAATACCCGTGGATTACAAAATAAAGTTAAAAACATATACATTAAAATTACAAAATAAAAAAATAAAAATAAAAATAAAACAAGGCAATTACAAAAAAGAAATACTAACAGTAGAAAAATCAAAAACACATCTAAGCAAAAATCAAGAAACAAGAGCTATAAAAGAGGCCATAAAAATAAAAGAGGTATATAAAACTATCATATCAAAACAATGG
>UOYO01000027.1_pt1 | contig 31324 bp, 28 predicted proteins | sample 2023441 | NCBI WGS metagenome assembly UOYO01 (sample SAMEA4473313, study PRJEB15554) | hydrothermal vent metagenome | biome: marine basaltic hydrothermal vent biome; feature: marine hydrothermal vent; material: water | place: Pacific Ocean | collected 2011-06-14/2011-07-23 | depth 1199 m
GCCACACCATCAATAACATCCTATACTAAAATCCCATATATTAGAAATAAAGAGACTTTTTTTAGCACAACAAAACATATTGCATTTGATGAATCTCATTTAAGTATTAATGAAAATATTTTAAATAAAATAAATGATACAATTAACAAAAATAATCAAGTTATTGTATTTATTCCAACTCGTGCGAACTTTAAATATCAAATTTGCAAAGATTGTGGCAAGTCGCTAGAGTGTCCTTTTTGTTCTGTTAGTTTAAGTCTTCATAAAAATACAAAAGTTTTAAAATGTCATTATTGCCATTTTACACAAGTAATCAACGCAATATGTCCATCTTGTAAAGGAAGAATACAAAACTTTCGTTTAGGAACAGCAGAGGTTGAACTTATGTTAAATAATTGCTTTCCCAATAAAATAGTAGAAAAATTTGATAGAGATACTATCAAAACAAATAAAAATCTTACAAGTATTTTAAAAAGATTTAATGATAATGAAATAGATATTTTAATTGGGACTCAAATGTTATCCAAGGGTCATGATTACCATAATGTAAAACTAGCTGTTATTTTAGGTATTGATTCTATTTTAAATATGACAAGCTATAAATCAAAAGAAAAAGCTTTATCTCTGAGTTTGCAAATTGCAGGTAGAAGTGGAAGAAAAGGGAATGGAGAGGTTTTAATCCAAACTAAAAATAGGAATTTTTTTGATAAATATTTAACTCAAAATATATATGAGGAATTTTTAAATGATGAATTAATATATAGAAAAAATCTATATCCACCATTTGTTAGATTAGCCAAAGTTACTTTTAGTCATAAAAATCATACTTTAGCTCTAAAACAACTCAATAAATATGTAAATATTTTTAGAAATTTACAAAACAATATTGAACTAATAGGTTTTGGTGAAAGTAATATTTTTAAAATAGCTAATAAATATAGATATGAACTTTTGTTAAGATCACAAGATACAAAAGCATTAATAAATATTCTACACTCAATTAATACTCCTCTTGCATCCATTGATATGGATACACTTTTTTAATACTTTTTTAAAGAATTTAAATATTATTGTTTACATATTATACTGACTCTCCAAAAGATTTTTCTTTGCATATTCTAGTGCTAAACCACTATTTATAAAAAAATCAATAATATCTTTATCTATCTCATTGTTTTTAGCCATTTTATCTAATATCTCAAATGCTTTATAAAGTGTATTTGGTTTTCTGTATGGTCTATCTGCTGATGTTAAAGCTTCAAAAATATCGGCAACTGCCAATATTCTTGATTTAATATCTAATGGAGTTTTTATAATCTCTTCTGCTCCATATCCGTAATAAACTCCATTTTTATCACAAACTAAATGTTTATGATGAGATCCAGCTATCAATGGTACATTTTTATACTCTCTAGGAAATGGCAACTCTTTTAACATGTTGTAGCTAATAATGACATGCTGATTGATAATATCTCTTTCTTCACTAGTTAGAGTTCCTTTTTTAATTTCCAGATTATACAATTCATCTTTGGTTAATAATGCTACGATTTTATTATTAATTTTTATATTATTTTTTGCCAACAATTTTAATTTAGCAATACTACTGTCTGTTAAAAATTCACTACCTACATTTATCTTTTTAACAAATTCGATATCAGCTTTAATTTTATCAATATCTATATTATACTGTTCTTGGCTTATTTCATTTTTTAAAAATTCGATCTCTTTATCTCTCTTTAATATTTCAAATTTTGATTCAATCAAACCAAACCTATCATATATAGTTTCTAGCTTGGTTGCTTTTTCTATAATAAATTCTGGTGTTGTAATTTTACCTATATCATGCATCCATGCGGCTATATTCATCTCTTTTAACTCACTGTTGGTAAATATAACATCTTTATATATCCCATCTTTAGTTTGATTTATACCTTCTAATATCATAGATGATATTTCTGCTACGTTATGAATATGTTTTCCTGTATATATCGATTTTTCTCCAATTGCTGTAGCAATTGTTTGGATAAATGCATTTAATAAATTTTCTAAGCTATCAATGAGCTTTATGTTAGCAATAGAAATAGCAGCTTGTGATGACATAGATGTAATTAATCCTTCATCATGTTTATCAAAATCAACGATATTTCCATCATTATCTTTTTTATTTAGTAATTGAATAACACCTACAGCTGAACCTTCATTATCTTTAATAGGAATCACTAACATAGACTTTGTTCTATATCCGATATCTTTGTCAAAACTTATTGAACCTTCAAAGTTAAATCTATCTTCTTTATAAATATCATGAATATTAATCAACCTACCCTCAATTGCACACAATGAAGCTACTCGCTCCTTATTCAAAGTACCATCATTTTTAATAAGAGGTACGTGTTTCCATTTAATTTTACCGTAACTCCCACCCATTTTAATATTTAAAGAGTCTGTGTGAACAACTACAAATTCTAAATATTTTTTATCTTCTGATAGTAAGTATAGTGTCCCTCCATCTGCATTAGATAATTTTTTTCCTGCTAATAATATCTCTTCCATTAAAAGTTTAAACTCTTTTTGACTTGCAAGGGAATGACTTATATCAATTAGTTGTTGAATTTTAGCATTGTCTTTATTTGCATATTCTTTATAATTATCAGAATTTACTATATCAATCATAGCTCCATCTGTTAAAATTTTACCGCCATTTAATAAAATATTTAAATCTTCACATTCTTTAGATATCGTATCTACATATTCAGTTTTCAAATGATTTAAATATATAGCTATATCATCTCTGTTTAAATTTTTTAATTCTTCTTTTAATAATTTTAAAGTGTGATATTTAGAATCATGAGTTAAATGTGCAAAAGAAGAGAGAAAAGAAACCTCTGTAATAATAGATTTAATATTTTTGTTTTGATTAACTTCGAATCATCATTATTTGTTTTGATAGGTTTTATGATACAGTTACTTATAGTTATCTCTTTATCTAAAGATATCTCTTTAAATATTATAGACTTATGATTAGAGTCTTTAATACTAATTGAAGAAAAATCAGGCCAAATATGCCAATTGAATAGATGTGTTTCTAAATAATGTATTGTTTTTTTTAGACCGTATATAACTAATGGTTTTTTACGTTTATTAAAAAAAGCATCTACTAAAAATGGTACATCTATAATATGATCTAAATGAGTATGCGTTAAAAATATATGATCAATCTTTAATGCTGATTCACCTAGAGAACTCAACACATTTACAGCATCTATTATTATATCATCAGATATCTGAATACATGTCATATTTTTGCCGATACCTTTACTATCAAAAGTACCCAAAACTTTAATTACATTTTTTTTCATTATATACCTCTTAGAATATGTTAGTTATATTAAACTGACTATTATATAGTACTTAACAACGAAAGTCAATTTATAATACTTTAATCAATAAATAAAAAATGTTATCATTACATACAAATAAAAGGATAAGAATATGGCAAAGAAAATAAGTATATTTGAGTGTCAGCATTGTGGAGAACAGCAACAAAAATGGCTTGGGCGTTGTCCTAGTTGTAATAGTTGGGACAGTTTTATAGAATTAACAAATGAACAACTAGAGAGTTTAAGAAAAGTTGCTCGCGCAAGTAGCAAAAAGAGTAAAGCAACATCTATTACCAAAATAGAACAAGACAATATTACAAGATTTTCAACATCTAATGAAGAATTTGATTTAGTAATTGGTGGCGGGGTCGTGCCTGGTAGTTTAACTTTAATAGGTGGAAGTCCTGGTGTTGGTAAATCAACATTATTACTTAAAATCGGAGGAAATTTAGCAAAAAGTGGTAAAAAAGTTTTATATATTTCAGGAGAAGAAAGTGCTGGACAAATTAAAATGAGAGCTTCTAGGTTAAAAGCAAATGAAGACAATCTATTTTTACTCTCAGAGATATCACTTGAAGCAATTCACGATGAGCTTACAAGACAAGATTATGAAATAGCCATTATAGATTCTATCCAAACAATATATTCAGATAAACTAACATCATCCCCCGGTAGTGTTTCACAAGTAAGAGAAATAACATTTGAACTTATGAGAAAAGCAAAAGAATCTCGTATCGCAATATTTATTATAGGACATATTACCAAAGATGGTACTATAGCAGGCCCAAGAGTATTAGAACACATGGTTGATACTGTTTTGTATTTTGAAGGTGAAAGTAGTAAAGAATTAAGGATGCTAAGAGGATTTAAAAATCGTTTTGGTTCAACTAGTGAAATTGGTATTTTTGAAATGACACAAAATGGTTTAGAAAGTGCAAAAGATATAAATAGAAAATTTTTTACAAATAAAAATTCTCAAAGTGGAAGCTGTTTGACAGTAGCGATTGAAGGAAGTCGTGCATTAATATTAGAAATTCAAGCATTAGTCTCTCAAAGCAATAATCCAAACCCAAAAAGAAGTGCAACAGGATTTGATACCAATAGATTAAATATGTTATTAGCTCTGTTAGAAAAAAAATTGGATTTACCGCTAAATCAATATGATGTTTTTATAAATATTAGCGGTGGGATGAAAGTAAAAGAGAGTTCTTGTGATTTAGCAGTGATAGCTGCTATTATTAGTAGTTTTAGAAATCGCCCTATTTCCAAAGAATCTGTATTTATAGGTGAAGTTAGTTTAACGGGTGAAATTAAAGATGTTTCAGGAATTGAAACACGCCTTAAAGAAACATTATCACAAGGTATTAAAAAAGCTATAATATCCCAAAAACCAAAAAGCATAATAGATATTAAAATATTTGAGGTTGACGAAGTATCAAAAATGATAGAATTATTTTAAATACTATATATTTTATCATTTCCCAAGCACCACTTCTTAAACTAACTTATATCAAAATCTTATTCATCAACTCATCATAATCCTTAACACAATCATAAGTTATATTTTTATCATCATAAGATTCACTTGCTACTACTGTAAGTGTATTTACATCAAAAAACTCGCTATCAAGTACACTTTGATCTTGTCTTATACCATCTTTATCTACACAAATTCTTAAGCCCCGACCAATCTCTTGTCTTTTACTATTAGTAGAGTTGGAGTGTTTTAGCGTACATATCTGAAATACATTTGGATTATCCCAACCCTCTTTTAGTACTGAATGTGAAAATATAAACCTAGTAGGTTCTTTGAAGCTAAGTAGCTTCTCTTTATCTTTCATGATCAAATCATAAGCACTACTATCTTTTAATATATCAGATTCTTTGGTAGTTGGCTTACCTTTTTTATCAATAGAAAAATACCCTTTATGTATATCATCTATATCCAAACTATTTATATATTCAGAATACTCACTATCAAACAATCCTATCTCTTCTTGCAAAATATTTTGATATTCCTCTTCAAAAATCAGTTCATACTCTGCTTTTACTTTTTCATTGTTTCCATCATATATTCTATATTTGGATACCTCATCTATAAAAAATAAACTCAATACCTTGATGCCTTTGCTATATAATTCTTTCTCTTTTTGTATATGACTTTTTATAGTTTCTCTTATTTATTTGTATTCTTCTTAAATGCTTCTCGGCAACTGAGCCTACTGCACCACCTGCATATATTTTAATACCATTTAAAAACTCTATACTATTTGTATCTGCTCTTATTTTTTTAGCTATAAACTCATCTTGATATTGGCGAAGTTTATTTGAAATATCATATATATTATCACCCTCAGATACTCTTACATTTTTTTTAACAATTGAACTTTTAAGCTTCATATCTATCTCTATAAGTGCTGTTGGGTCTTGTTTGCTTATTTTGATACTATCTAAAAATATATAGCCACCTGTGGCACTATCACTTTTTACATCTATTGCTTTTACAGATATTCTTTTTACTAGCTTTTTATTGTAAGCATCTATTGCATCTAGCCTATATACTTTATGAAAATCAAAACCTTTTTTATGAGTAGCACTATATCTAAGTGTAAAAAGTGCATCAAATTCTTTTAGTTTTTTCTCAGCCGTTACCCCTAATCTTTGTGGTTCGTCTATGATTAAAATAGGTTTTGTGCTACTTATCACATCTATTGGTTTACTAGATATTGGTGATTGCATAAAGTCTTGTTTTTCATATATCTTTCTGCTTTCTTTAGAGGTCGTAGCAAATGCTTGATAATTCATAATCATAACTTCTATCTGGCTACTGTTAGAAAATGTACTAATATTTGTAAGGTTTGAACTATTTTTAGTATCATATATAAAATATCGTAGTTTTTTATTATACATATTTTTAAAATGCTCTACTGTTATCTGTAATGATTTTTTTACGCCCTCTCGTATAGCTATACTTGGCACTATTTTGATATGCTTGACTTTTAAATTGTAATCTCATAATATGGCTTTATATCACTGATACTGTAGATACTTTTGATAAACTCGAAATTGCATTTATCTTGTCATTGTCATTTGAAAAACTTCTATCTTTAAATACTACTTGATAAGGTTTTATCTTCTTTACCTCTTCTATTACTTTTAAGGATATATCATCTTCAAGACAAGCTATAAGTTCGTTGTTTTCTATTAGATATATAGTAGTGCCATCTATAACTTTTGGAGTAATTTTTAAAGATAATTCAATACCAAGGTCTAACATAATTTGAAATAATAAATCTAAATCATCTCTATCATCTTTGATGTTTGTTTCAAAATCTAATAAATCTTTTTGAGATAAATCATTCGACTATTTTATCACCTAACATCTGTTTTAAAAGGTCAAAATCTATAGCTTTTTTACCATTTTGCCCCTCACTTATTACATTTGGAAATAGTTTTGCTATTTGCTCTATGTTTTCATCTGTTTTATTTGGTGTTTTCATTTTTAGTTTTTGCATATTATTCATTATCTTTATAATTATTTTGTGGTTGATATTTAACTATTATAATCTAATATAGTTAAGAATTAACTAATATCTTCAATTTATAGTTAGTGTTTAATTTGATGTATTCTTACTCTTTGTAAGTTCTTTAGTTGTGGGCTTTGTAGGATTTTGTTGGAGTTAAATTAAGTACTCCACCCAGATACCTAAACACATCAAAGATAAAAGTTCCTTGCTGTATTCCTACCCTGGGGAATTGCTTTTAAATCTAATTGCAAAGGTCTAAAGTGAAGCAATGAAATTATATCGTTTTAATATAAATACTAAATTAATATAACTTATTTTAATGATAAATAACTATTTAAAGCACTTACATAAGCTCTTGCACTAGCTAGCATAGTATCGATATTTAATCCGTGTCCTATCATAGCTTCATGATTCTCAAAAGAAACTTTACAAATAACTTTTGCTAATGCATCTTTACCTTTTGTCACCGAATTTACTTGATATGCTAGAAGATGACCATCATAGTTGGTTATTCTATCGATTGTTTTAAATATTGCATCAGCAGTACCATTGCCAACCCCTGCATCAGTTATTAATTTACCATTATACTTTATTGTAACAACAGCACTTGGGATCCCATCACTAAAATCAGACAACTGTAAAGATACTATATCATAAATTTTTTCTACATTTAATTTCTCATCAGTTACGATCATGCGAATATCATCATCTAAAATTTCTTTTTTCTTATCACACAAAATTTTAAATCTATCAAATGCCATATTTAATTCTTTGTCCATAATGTCATCAAAACCTAGTTTTATCAATTTATCTTTAAAAGCCGCACGACCTGAATGTTTTCCCAAAATTATAGAATCATTTTGTTTAATTCCAATATTTTCTGGCTTCATGATCTCATAAGTTTCTTGACATTTTAATACACCATCTTGATGGATACCACTTTCGTGTGCAAAAGCATTTTTACCAACAATTGCTTTGTTTGGCTGAGGCTCAATCCCTGTAATTGTAGCAACTAAACGACTTGCTGGATATATCTCTTTGGTATTTATATTTGTATCATATTTAGAAAAAATATCATTTCTCGTTTTTAATGTCATCACTATCTCTTCCATGGCAGCATTTCCCGCTCTCTCGCCTAAGCCATTTATAGTACACTCAACCTGTTTAGCTCCTGCTTTAATACCAGCTAATGTATTAGCAACACCTAAACCTAAATCATTGTGATTATGCAAAGACACAATAGCTTTATTGTCAATAAAATCAACCATCTCTTTTATTCTCTCATATATTTCATCTGGCAATAAATACCCAACAGTATCTGGTAAATTAATTGTAGATGCACCAACTTCGATCACAGCACTTGTAATTTCTTTCATAAAGCCCATATCACTTCTACATGCATCTTCTAAAGAAAATTCAACATCTTCTACAAAAGTTTTAGCATATGTTACTGCATCTACAGCTTTTTTAATAACTTCACTAGGAGTCATTTTTAATTTATATTTCATATGAATAGGGCTTGTTGCTATAAATGTATGTATTCTATTCATTTTAGCTTTACTAATTGCATCTCCAGCTGCTTTTATATCTGAATCAATAGCTCTTGCTAGTGAACAAACCTTGCTATTTATTATAATCTGAGCTATTTTATCTATTGCATTAAAATCATCAGGAGAAGCAGCTGCAAATCCAGCTTCAATAATATCAACATTTAGCTTTTCTAGTTGTTGAGCGATTTGGATTTTCTCAGCAGTATTCATAGAGGCACCTGGACTTTGTTCACCATCCCTTAATGTTGTATCAAAGATTAATATTTTATTATTATTTTTCATCATTTTTATACTTTATTTTATATATTAACTATCTTTTCTTATGGGTTCTTCAATATATCCATATCTTATAGCTTCTTCTTCTATTTTATTTTTTAATAAATCTAGTCTCCATTTATGGATCGAAGAAAACTTAACAATTTCTCTTTCTCTTTCTGCTTCATTACAAAATACAAAAATCCTTTTTAAAAATAATTTAGGTATTTGTATGGCTATTAATTGAAAATAATTTTCCTTGCAACTTCTAGAACAAAAAGCTTTACTCATGGCGATCTTTTTTTTACAAAAAGGACAATGTGACATTTATCTATTCCTCATTTTATATTAATGTCATTATAGCAAAAAAAAAAAAAATTGTAAAGAAATGGTGTTGTTCAAATACCTTGCAATAAAAGATTCCAAAGATATTCTAATTCTTCTTTATTAAAATTAATTAAACTCTTTTCATCAAATAATTCCCGAATCTGACTTATATTAAACGCATATCCATAACTACATGAACTATGTGTTGGCAAAAAACTTCTCACAAGAGATATGTTAGATACAATTTGTCCATCACACAAAAGACATTCATAATCACAATGCAATCTACCTTCAAATTCACAAAGCTCTACATAACTTTCTATGATTGCTCTTTTTGGATTTTGTCTTATTAATTTATGTGCCAAATCATCCAAGAATATTTTATAATACTGATCTAATATCTCAACATCTTTTAAATGCGAATAAAATAATCGGATAAATCGTTGCCAACAATATAACTTTTCCCTCTCTTCTATCCAATGAAATCCTATATGTAAAACATCTTTAAGTCGTGGTATATTATTGCTGACATTTGTTTCTAGTTCAAAATCTATCTTATATCCAATATTAATAGTAGAATGCCTTGCCCCATAAAACCTATATGTAGTATATAGATGATTTTCCCCTAATATCGTAACTATTAAATCCTCTTCTCTGACTTTATTGATATTAATAATATAACCTTGCATATGTAAATTATATCCAATCAACATGAATAAAATAAGAGTTATTTGGAGAAATTATTAAAATAATATTTGATTTCTTTCTAGGTTACAAATAGGTAATAATGAGTACTTTGAAGATGTTTTATAATGGGTAGAGTCCCATTATTGAATGGTTTAGAGGCTACTATAAAACAGTAACTTCGACAGGAGTACCTTCCCAGATACCGTGTTTAGTACAATAACCATGAGCGATTAAATTAAGTTTTTTTCCTGTTGGAATAATTGTAAATGTTGTTGTATTATGGGCTTTGATGTTCCCTAATGTTCCAGGAACATAATTAACTTGAGCTAGTTTTGTTTCTCCATTAAAAAGAGTAATTGATTCAATATAATGATCAAAATCATCAGGATGAGTGTATTCATTTCCCATTTTAACAGTTACTTCAAATGGCTCACCAGCTGTTGCTGTATTCGCACATGAAATAAACGGACTATGTCTATCTATTAAGTCTTTTTTTGCTTCTCTATCTATATCTGAAATATCAACATATTTATTAATTTTTGGCATTTTATTTCCTTTTTTATTTATTATTGAAATATTATCATATTATGATTAATAAAAAAAGAGTGTGTGTATCTTAATTTATTAACTTAAGTAATATCTAATTTTATTTAGAAATTCCAGTTTGAGTTACATTATGGTGCAATCCTAAATCTTTTGGATCAATGCCTAGTGCAATTCCTACCATTTGTGGTAAATGAAGTACTGGAATATTCACATCACGACCAGCTTCTTTAGCAATGCCGTGTTGTTGTACATCCATTCTAAGATGACATAAAGGACAAGGCGTTACCATCATGTCTGCATTTTGATCAATTGCATCAGTCATAGCTGTAGCACTTAATTTATTTGCTGTTGTAGGATTTTGTAGCTCTACATGGAAACCGCAACATTTATTTTTTGATTCATAATCAACAGCGTTTCCACCAAGAGCTGTCACAAGATTATCCAAAGATACTGGCTTGTAAGAGTTTTCACCACCATTTGATTTATTTTGCAAATGACTAGGACGAATATTATGACAACCATAAAATGAAGCGATATTTACATCTGTCATAGGTTTTGTTACTTGTGCTTGTATTTTGTCATATCCATACTCATCTTGAAGTGCATATAAAAAATGTTTAACTTCGCTTGTACCTTTATATTCAAGACCAACCTCTGATAATTCTTTATTTATTTTCTTTTTTAATTCTTCATCATTATCTAGTCTATCTTTTGTTAATGCCGTATTTAATTGACAAGTATTACAAATTGTAACCATTGTAAGCCCTAGTTTTTCAGCATAACAAATATTTCTTGCATTTAAAACCAAAGATAATGTATCGTCGAAATCTTGCAAATGACTTGCACCACAACAACTAGCTTCATCTAATAAAACCAATTCAATTCCAAGTTTTTTTGCAATAGCTAGTGTAGATTTTAATAACTCTGGAGTAGATTCTCTAGCTGTACAACCTGTATATAAAGCATATTTAAGTGTTTTTTTATTACTCATTATCGTCTCCCAAATTTAGCAGTTGAACAATTGTCAACCAATTTTTGTATCTCATCTAAGTTTTTAGATTTTGGCATGTTCCAAGGCATAACTATTTTACCTTTTTTTAACATAGCAATTGCTTCTGGAATATGCTTCATAACTCCTATATTACCTTCAGAATATCTAACCAATTCACCTTCATCTAAAATGCCATGCTTTTTAATAGACCATTTAAAACCAACCGCATGACGAACAGCTACATTATTTTTAGCTTTTCCTTTTTCAAATGTTTGCAAATGAAGTTTAGTTATTTTATCTATAGGATTTAACTCTTTAGGGCATGCTTCTGCACATTCATTACACTTAACACAATCCCAAATTCCACTTCCAATTTCTTGTAAGTTTTCTAGTCTTGATTCATGTGCAGTATCCCTAATATCAGAATTAAATCTCCATGCTTTTACTAAAGCTGCTGGTCCTACAAAATTTTTATTTACTTCAACAGCTGGACATGAATAAAAACATGCACCACATTGTATACAATAATCAGCCTCATCTATTTTTTTGTTTTCTTCGATTGAAACAATATTTTCTAATAATGGATTTTCATCAATATTTGCTACTAAATAAGGTTGTACTGAGTTATATTTATTCCAAAAATTTTCTTTATCTATAACCATATCTTTGTATGCTCTTTTGATATCTTGAGGTTCGATAATCAATTCTTCTCCAAAAATATCAACCAAGTCAAAAACTCTATCTTTACAAGCTAGAGTTGCTTTTCCGTTAACCTTAACCGCACATGAACCACAAATACCATGACGACAACTTCTTCTATAAGAGAAACTCCCATCATGTTCCCATTTAATTCTATTCATAATATCAAGAACCAACTCATCTTTACTCACACTCATCTCAAAAGTATCATAATGAGGCAAATAATCAGTTTCTTTATTAAATCTAAATGCTTTAATTTTTAATTTTTTTATATCAACAGTCATCATAATCTCCTAATAAGTTCTTGCTTCTGGCTTAAAGTTACCTAGCACTACATCCATATATTCAGTGGTAAGATTACCATCTTTGTTCATATAAGTCATTGTATGTTTTAAAAAGTTTTCATCATCTCTTATTTGAAATTCTTCTCTGTAATGTGCACCACGACTCTCGCGTCTTAAAATTGCACCTTCTACAATAAATGAAGAAAAATCAAGCATATGACCTAGCTCGATTGCCTCTTGCAAATCTGTATTATAGACTTTAGATTTATCATCAATTCTAATATTTTGAAATCTCTCTTTAAGGGTTTTAAGGTTTTCTTTTTGTATCAATAATGATTTTTCTGTTCTAAATACACCTGCATTGTCTGTCATTCCCTGTTGTAATTCATCTCTTAATGCTGAAACTCTTTCATCCCCATTTGATGTTATAAGTTTTTTCATCTCATTTGTAGTTCTTAATATATCTTTACTCGTAGCATCTTTTAAAGATATACCTTTTTTAACATCATCAACTATCACTTTTCCAACATGTCTTCCAAAAAATAATGCTTCTAGAACCGAGTTTGCTCCAAGTCTATTTGCCCCGTGTACACTCACACAAGCACACTCCCCTGCTGCATAAAATCCTTCAACAAAAGATTTTGAGTCTTTACGTACATGACCAGAAATATCACATGGTATTCCCCCCATAGAATAATGTGCGGTCGCTGCTATACTAATTGGCTCTTTAATCATATCTTGACCAAGAAATGTAATAGCCAAATCTCTAAGCTCAGGAAGTTTGGTATTGATCAAATCAGCACCTAAGTGAGTTAAGTCTATATGTACATGATCTTTATTTTCTCCACAACCACGACCTTCTAAAATCTCTTGAGTAATAGCTCTTGAAACAACATCACGACTAGCTAATTCTAGTTTATTGGGAGCATATTTTTCCATAAACCTTTCACCTTTCGAATTAAAAAGTTTACCACCCTCACCCCTTGCTGCTTCTGAGATCAATACTCCAGATCCTGCGATTCCAGTTGGATGAAACTGTACAAATTCCATATCTTCAAGAGGAAGACCATGACGTGCTACAATAGAAAGTGCATCACCAGTATTTGCATGTGCATTAGAGTTTACCTTAAATGCCCTACCATATCCCCCAGTTGCAAACATAACAACACGTGAATTAAAAATCATCGGATTAGAATTTACTAAATCATAAGCGATTACTCCACTAACTTTCCCATTCTCATAAATAAGATCAGCAACATAATATTCATCTTTAAAATCAACACCATCTCTATGTGCTTGTTCATAAATAGTTTGAAGCAAAGTCAAACCTGTTCTATCTTTTGCATAACAAGCTCTAGGAGATGATTGACCACCAAATGGTCGTTGAGAAATTCTACCCTCTTGATCTCTGCTAAATACAGCACCCATATTTTCTGCCCATCGGATAGTTTCAGGAGCCTTTTCACACATTAGTTTAATAACATCTTGGTCACCTAGGTAATCACTTCCTTTAACTGTATCAAACTCATGAAGTTCTGTGCTATCTTCAGCACTTAATGCTGCATTAATACCACCTTGTGCAGCGCCGGAATGACTTCTAAGCGGATGAAGTTTGGTTAGTACACAAACACTAAGTCCCGTATGTGCTGCTTCACGAGCTGCCGCACAACCTGCAAGTCCAGCTCCTACTATAACAACATCATATTTATAAATTGGAATACTCATATTTTGCCTCTCTTGAAAATTAATTTTTTATTAAATGTTAAATATATTAACAAGTTTAACTATAAAAAAACTTTAAATTATTTGATTATTTAAAAAATAAAATAATAAATTTGCTACAAATTGAATCTTCTTTAAGTTAAAATAAGTTAGAATGATTTTATTAAAACTACTTAATTTTAGGATAATAATGAAAAAAATACATATTTTAAATATATATATTATATATTTGATCTACATAATGTTACCATCTCAATTAATGGGTAAATCTATTTCTCCAAATGAAATAGTATCTATCAAATCATGTGATAAATTTGGTTGGTGTTTAGTTAATAATTCGAATTTATATATAAGAAAATATAAATTTCACACTTCGGATGGAATTAATTATATTAAAAACAATAATATAAAAACATACTACTACGTTAAAAGCAACGAAAAGGGTTCATTGTTTAACGCTTACAAAATAGCTTCATACGAAACACAAAACACAAAAAAAAGCATTTTCACTCTTCACAAAATAAAAAAAGAAAAAAAGAATTTAGATAAAAATAGATATACTTTATTTAAAGATACAAACAAGCGAATCGATAAAAGAAAAAAAAATAATCAAATTATTAGAAATGGTGATGTAGTAAAAGTAATATCTTGTAATAAGTTTGGTTGGTGTACTGTAGATGGAATGTCATATATAAACTGTGATGAAAATGGTTTTTGTAAAACTGAAAAAATATATATAGATAAATATAAATTTAGCTCTACAGATGGAATTATGTATAAAGCTAATACTGGTACTAGATACTACAAAAAAAGTAATCTACTTGCTTCATATACGAAAGAAGAGTCAAACAGTAATGATACTTACGATAAAAGAATTAAGAAAGAAAGACAATATTCAGATGATAATTTAGATGAAGAAAGACAATATTCAGATGATAATTTAGATGAAGAAAGACAATATTCAGATGATAATTTAGATGAAGAAAGAAGTATTAAAAAAAAAAATGACAAATTAGAGTTTGTATTAGAAAATCCATACTATATTTTTGTATCTACAGGATTGTCAGCTATAAATATAAAAGCAAACATAGATAAAAATTTGTTAACCAAAAATGCTCTTAATACCTCAGGAAAAGATGTAGATTTTGGTTTAGGATATAAACACGATAAAAATCTATTTACTGCCATCAATGCTCAAAAAACATTTTTAGAAAATGACGACAGTATAATAAGTTATTATGTCAATACAAATCTAATGTATAATGGGACTAGTTATCAACCATATATAGGATTGTTAGCTGGTTATAGTCAATTAGCATGGAACACTTCAGCTATAAAAAATGCATCTAAGCAGACTTTAAAAAAAGGTTCATTATTATATGGGGCTCAACTTGGTATGGTAAAAAGAATAACTCCAAGTTTAGGATTATTTGCTCAATATCAATTAATGAATTTCGATCATAACTTAAGTATTAATAATGGGAAATCATCTATAAATTATGCATCTCAAACTAACTTTACTTTTGGATTACGATATGAGTTTTAAATGATCAAGCATAAAACCAATCCAACTTATCGAAGTAATTTTAATGATTTTTTAATTAATATAAAAAATTATTTTGCTAAAAATGTTAAAACTATACACAAAGCACGAAATGAATTAAAAATTATAAATTATAACAGTACAGATATAATAGTAAAATCATTTAAAGTACCAAATATTATAAATAAAATTGCATATTCTTATTTTAGACATAGCAAGGCGAAAAGATCATATAATAATTCTTTGAGTATTGGTGATTTTACACCTGCACCTATAGGATATATAGAATTTTACAATTATGGTTTTATAAAAGAAAGTTTTTTTATAAGTGAACAGTTTAAATATGATTTTACTATTAGAGAACCATTGCTTGACGATAATTTTGAAAATAAAAATACAATATTTGAAGCATTTGCAAATTTTACTTTAAAATTACACAATAATGGTATATATCACAATGACTACTCTCCCGGGAACATATTAATTAAAAAAGACAATGATAGTTTTATTTTTAAAATAGTAGATATAAACAGAATGAAATTTTTTAATCTATCACAAAAAGACAGAGCAAGAAATTTTTCTAAACTTTGGGCTAGAGATGATATTCTTATGCTTATTGTAAACGAATATAAAAAACATTATAGTTGTGATGATAACTTTGCAAAACAAGCATTATACTTTTCAAGACAAAACAAAAGAATTAAAAATTTAAAAAAAAGATTAAAGGGAATTGAAGTCGTTGATTAAAACTATTACACCAGTTATTATTGCAAAAAATGCCGATGAAACTATTCTAGAAACATTAAATAGTCTAGTAGAATTTAATGAGGTTATCTTATACTTAAATAACTCGACTGATGATACAAAAAATATTGGGAATAAATTTTCTAATGTAAAAATAATAGATGGTGATTTTTTAGGCTTTGGGCCAACAAAAAACAAAGCTACTCAATACTCTTCAAATGATTGGATACTATCCCTTGATAGCGATGAAGTAATTTTACCTAAACTATTTCAAGAGATAAAAGATTTAGATTTAGATGATAACAAAAAAGTTTTTATCATAAAAAGAGATAATTATTTTTTAAATAAAAAAGTAAAATATGGTGGTTGGGGCAATGATTATATCGCGAGACTATATAATAAACATCAACACCATTTTAACAATAATATGGTACATGAATTTATTAAAATAAAAAAAAATACAATAAAAATAAGATTAAAGCATAGTTTTAAACATAATGCAATTATTAATATAAGTCAGCAGTTACTTAAAATGGAACGATATTCTACAATATATGCTAAGGATAAAAAAAATAAAAAAAATTCATCGCTTTTTATTGCAATACTACATTCACTTTTCTTTTTTGTAAAAAATTACATTTTTAGATTAGGATTTTTAGATGGTTTTGCTGGATTTATGCTTTGTATATCTGGAGCAAATAGTGTTTTTTATAAATACATTAAACTTTACTTGGAAAACTCAAAATAAACAAGGATATAAATATATAGACTTATGATATTTAAAAACTACGCTTGGGATCCGTCTGATCAACCAAAGATTTTAACAAAGAATGATAAAGAACTTTTACGAAAAGGTCATATTAAAGATTTTGTAAAACTTTTATTTACTTCTATAACCTATTTCCCATACCTTTTTATCAAATTTATAACTATAAAAAATAACAATGAATACAATGATATAAAAAAGTCAAAAGATTTTTATGGTTTATGCATAAACCTAGATAAAGGTGATATGCAAAAAACATTAGTCAATGAATTAGGAGTAACATCTCTTCAAATAAGAGTATTTTTAAGTGATATCCACAATATAGATTCTTATGTACACTTTGCAAAAAGTATGGGTGATGATAAAAATATATTAATTACAATTATTCAAAGCAGAGAACATATAAACGACATATGTTTATTAGAAAATGATATCAAAATTGTATTTAAAAAATTTCATGGTATTACAAATGAATTTATGATAGGTAATGCTATTAATAGGATCAAATGGGGCTTTGTATCTATGGAAGAATATTTATTGTTTTTTAAAACTATTCAGCGTATACGAGATATATATTTTCCAAATATTAAACTCATAGGTTCATCTATTATCGATTTTGAATACCATTTTACAATACGCACATTGTTTAATAATTACCAAATCTTTTTCGATAAAATATCTTCATTACTTTATGTAGATAGACGAGGAGATCCTAGAAACAGACAATATTTTTTCTTTGATTTAAAAAATAAAATTAATTTTTTATATACGATTGTCTCATCTTCAAAAAAATGTAACAATGATATATATATTACAGAGGTAAATTGGCCATTAAAGAATACGGCACCTTATGCACCAACATCAGAATTAGAGTGTGTAGATGAGGATAAGTATACACAATACATGATTGAATATTTTAATATTGCAAAAAAAACTAATCAGATTTCAAGAGTATATTGGCATCAATTAATATCTCCTGGATACGGGTTAGTTGATAATAGAGGTGGACAAATCAAAAAAACAAAAGCCTTCTACGAATTTAAGCAAATGATTCTCGATAAAACTATCTAGCTTCTATAGTTTTTACTACGACCTCTTGCATTACCATTTCTACTACGATTGAAAGTTGTATTTCTTCTTCTTTGTGATCTGTTGCGATTTCCACCACCACCTTCTCTAACTCGAGATAACATTAATTCGATATCTTTTAAAGATTTACCAATTCTATCTCGTCCATTAACTTTTTCCTTACCTCTAATATATGAAGCTAGTTTATAAACAATAGTAGAAAGATCAAAATCTTCTTTTAGATCATCAATAAAATCACAAACTTTTTCATCAATATCTTGAGCTTTTAATACATTTACCAACGATAACTTTTGCTTATTTTTTACATCGCCAATAGTAGGTATCACTTTTGACTCTATTTTAGTTCCGACATCTTTTTGTATTTTTTTCAAACTTCTAAATTCAGCTGGTGTTACAATAGAAACCGCGATACCATCTTTCCCCGCACGCCCTGTTCTTCCAATTCTATGCACATATGGTTCAGAATCAAATGGTAATTGATAGTTGAATACATGTGATACATCTTTTATATCTAAACCGCGTGCAGCTACATCAGTTGCCACTAAAACCTCTAGTCTATTGCCTTTAAATGCTTTAATAACTTCTTCTCTTTGTCTTTGCTCCATATCTCCATGAAGACCTTTAGCACTGTACCCTTGAGATACAAGATAAGTAGCGAGTCTATCAACATCTCTCTTCATCCTACAAAATACAATTGATTTATAAGGATTTTTATAATCAAAAAGTCTCATCAAAGCATCATCTCTTTCGTATTCTTCAACCACATAAAAAGATTGTGTTATATTTGTATTTGTAACTTCACTTTTTGTAATAGTAATAAATTCTGGATTGCTCAAAACTGTTTTAGCTAATTTTTTAATAGGTTCAGGCATTGTAGCACTAAACATCAATGTTTGTCTCTCATCTGGCATAAACTTAAAAATATTTCTAATATCTTCTAAAAAACCCATATCCATCATCTCATCAGCCTCATCTAAAACTACGAACGATGGATTTATTTTTATTTGTTTATTTTTTAGTAAATCTAAAAATCTACCAGGAGTTGTTACGATTATTGAAGCAGCTTCAACATGTTTAATTTGTCTAGAATAAGAACTACCACCATAAACTGTAGCAGTTTTTATATTTAAAAATTTTCCAAATCTAAATAATTCATCGCTAACTTGCATTGCAAGTTCTCTAGTTGGAACTATTACTACTGTTTCTACTGTTCCATCGCATTTCATATTATTTAAAACTGGAAGACCAAATGCAGCAGTTTTACCTGTGCCAGTCTGAGCTTGTGCAACTATATCTTTCCCTGACATTACAACAGGAATTGCTTGTTGTTGTATTGGACTAGCTTCCACAAATCCAGCTGCATCAACTGCTCTTTCTAAATCCTTTTTAAGATTAAAATTTATAAATTTCATTTATTATTATCCTTTTAAAAATATAGGACTACTCTAAACACCCAAGTTTAACTTATTTAAATTTATTTTTAGAAATTCACTATAATTTCTCGGATTATATCTAAACAATTATTAAACTATGTTTTTAAATTAATAATAGTATATATTCCATATCCAATCCATTTTACATAAGTGTTAATATATTAATTTGTTCTATTTTTAGATTAGTTATTTTTACTTCTAATCTAATTTAACCTTAAAATTTATAGCGATCCTGCTATCACAGGGTTTGTTTTGTATTCTAATTTTTTATACAACGAACAGGAAACCCACCAGCTCGCTTACTGTTGCCCCATTTTGCATTACTCGTATCGAAGTCCAAGTAGCTAGAGTAAGTACCAGCAACAGAACTCGACCACAAGCCACCGTAAGCACCTCGAATGTTTATAGTACCATCACGACTGAAGCGGTAACCAAGACTTGGCAGTTTCAAAAAACTATTAAACGCTTTTTGCTGATTAGTTACACTATTTGCTCCAATTAATCCTATAGTTTCTGCTCTAATTTCGTCGATAGTTGGTACTCTATATCCAATAGGACAGATAGAGGTTCCATCTGTTTTTGACCAGTTGGCATTTCTTATAGAGCCATTACTATCTGTGTTTGCCCAGTCATCTGAACCTGCTATATAATTACCATGACCTACATTTGAAGTTGATGTTGCTTGTGTATAGATTATAGAACTATCTGATTGTTCATGACCATCTTTACTTCTCCCCCATTGGTAAAAATTTCCATAACAAGCTTCTTCATCGAGTCCTGTACAAACTTTAGAAGCACCTAGGTTTCTATCTAGCCATATTTTGCCTGTATGTGGTGAAATTACAGTATTATATACTAAGCCTTTCCAACGATCTCCACTTTGGAATATATTTGGATCAACTGTAACATTAATATCAAAAAATTTTATGCTATTTTTATCGCCATCATCTACAGTTATTGTGATCCTTACTATTCCTAAAGCATTGGGTACTGTTGTAAGGTTGAAGTCTAAAGTTTGATTTTGATAATCAGCTTGCTGTAGTGGATTTATAAAGTTTTTATCTACTGTTAGTATAGTTGTATCATTTGATTCTATACTTAAGTTTAACTCATCTCCATCTACATCGCTTATATTTATATCATAAGGTGTTGTCCCACTATTTTCAATAAGTGAAATATTTGGCAATGTTTTATCTATGGTTGGGGCATAATTTTGATTAGTAGGAGTAGTTGAACCACCACCAGTTGGATTACTTCCACCAGCACCAGTTGAACCACCACCAGTTGGATTACTTCCACCAGCACCAGTTGAACCACCTCCGCTAGTTGAGACACTATCTCCGATACTACCACAAGCAGTGAATAGTAGAAGTGAGCTAATAATCAAGATTGATGATACAAATTTGTTCATTTTATTTTTCCCTTAAAATTTTATAATAGAAACTGTATCTAAAGTTTACTTAAAAGTTATTTTAGTAAAAATAAAAAGCATTAATAAAATCGATTAATGTTATATAAATTAAGTTAATAAACTATTGTTGTTAAAATACAATATAAATACAAAACTATTTAGGGTATAATCACATAATGACACCATTTAAAGTACATACACCTTATTCCCCAGCAGGAGATCAGCTGGAAGCGATAGAGCAGCTTACAGCATCTATAGTACAAGGAAATCATGATGTTAACCAAAATACTTGCACATATAATACGCTTCATGGGGTAACTGGTAGTGGTAAAACATACACTATGGCAAAGATTATTGAAGCTACACAAATGCCAACTTTAATCATGACTCACAATAAAACTTTAGCAGCTCAACTTTATAGTGAATTTAGAAGTTTTTTCCCCCATAATCATGTAGAATACTTTATAAGCTATTACGATTATTATCAGCCTGAAGCTTACATACCAAGAAGTGATTTATTTATAGAAAAAGACAGTTCTATCAATAGTGAATTAGAGCGTTTAAGACTAAGCACTACTGCATCACTTCTTACTTTTGATGATATTATTTGTGTAGCTTCGGTATCAGCTAATTATGGGCTTGGTGATCCAGAAGAATATAAGGCAAATGTACAAAAACTAGAAGTTGGGCAAAGCTATTCTCAAAGATCATTATTGTTAAAACTAGTAGAGATGGGATATAAAAGAAATGATAAGTTTTTTGATAGAAGTGATTTTAGAGTAAATGGAGATGTGATAGATATTTTTCCTGCTTATTTTGAAGAGGAATTTATACGAATAGAATTTTTTGGCGATGAAGTTGAGAGGTTGACTCAGCATGAGTATTTAACTAATGTAAAAATAAAAGAATTAAATGATGCTATTATCTATAGTGTAAACCCTTTTGTAGTATCTCAAGAAAGATTAACAAAAGCAATCGAGTCTATAGAAAAAGAGTTAGATGAAAGATTGGCTTTTTTTCAAAGTGAAAATAAGATGGTAGAGTACCAAAGACTTAAACAAAGAGTTGAATTTGATTTAGAGATGCTAGAAGCTACAGGAATGTGTAAGGGGATCGAAAATTATGCTAGACTTCTTACGGATAAACAACCAGGAGAAACACCGTATTCTTTGATAGACTATTTTGTGGCTATTGGGCGACCATTTTTGCTTATAGTCGATGAATCACATGTAAGTTTGCCACAATTTAGAGGCATGTATGCTGCTGATAAAAGTAGAAAAGAGGTTTTGGTTGAATATGGCTTTAGATTACCTTCGGCACTAGATAATAGACCTTTAAAATTTGACGAATTTATCAAAAAAGCAAATAGTTTTCTTTTTGTAAGTGCAACACCAGCAGAACTTGAACTTGAGCTTTCAAGCGTTGTAGCACAGCAAGTTATACGACCTACAGGACTTTTAGATCCCACTATTGAAATACTTGATAGTGAATTTCAAGTTGAGCAATTACATGATGAGATTAAAAAAATAACTACAAAAGGCGAGAGAGTTTTAGTAACTGTTTTAACTAAAAAAATGGCAGAAGAGTTAACACGATACTATGCAGATTTGGGGATCAAGGTAAAATATATGCATAGTGATATCAATGCGATCGAGAGAAATCATATCATACGACAATTACGACTCGGAAAATTTGATGTACTTGTTGGTATAAATTTGCTCAGAGAAGGTTTAGATATACCAGAAGTTTCACTTGTAGCTATTTTGGATGCAGACAAGGAGGGGTTTTTAAGAAGTAAAACAAGTCTTATTCAAACGATAGGACGAGCAGCTAGAAACAGCAATGGTCGTGTAATATTATTTGCAAAACGCATTACTGAAAGCATGAAATATGCAATTGATACGACAAATAAGAGAAGAGATATACAAGATGCATATAATAAAAAACATGAAATAACTCCAACAACTACAATACGAACGCTAGATGAAAGTTTAAAACTCGAAGAGTATGATGATACAGCACTTAAAAAACAGAGAATTGAAAAGATGCCAAAAGAAGAACGACAGAAAATAGTATTAGAATTAAACAAAGCTATGACCAAAGCTTCTAAAGATTTAAATTTTGAAGAAGCTATTCGTATTAGAGATGAGATTGATAAGATTAAAAAGTTATAAAATGAGACCACTGCTTACATCTGTTTTATTTTCATCTTTTATATATTTGGAATATTTTGGAATTGTAAATCAGATTATAAATACTATATGTGCACTTTTGAGTTTTTATTTATTGTTAATTATAAGTAAAAAAGAATTATTTTGGAGCGGATTTCTTGTAAGTATTTTATGGTTTTGGTGGATTGGATATAGCTTTATTTATTATGAGATAGAATATTTAATACCATTTATAGTTATCGCAATAGGGATTATTTATGGGTTTTTATTTTATCTTGCAGGTGTAATAGAAAATATATATGCAAGAGCAGTGTATTTTTTTCTTTTTACATTTATTTATCCTTTCGGGTTTAATTGGTTACAGCTAGAACTTCCTTTTATAAATAGTTTACTTGGTACTTCTAAACTTGATTTTGTATTGATTTTATTTAGTATTGTATTGATTATCAAGCTTAAAACATATAAAAAATATTTAGCAGTTATTCCGCTACTATTTGCTTTAAATGTTCAAGTACCAAATATAGAACAGCCAACACTAAAAATATTTATGGCAAATATAAATATTTTACAAAAAAATAAATGGGATCAAAGATATTTAAAAGATATTATTGATATAAACTTTAAAGCTATAGATACAGCCATTTATAATAACAATGACTTGGTTGTATTGCCCGAAAGTACATTTCCATTGGTTTTAAATAATCATAAAGATTTAATATCAAGATTACAACAAAAATCAAAGTATATATCTATTGTTCTTGGTAGTTTATATAAAAAGAATGACAGTTACCATAATTCAACATATTTTTTCCAAAATGGACAAATGCACATTGCTCATAAAGTTGTTTTAATACCTTTTGGCGAAGCTGTACCACTACCAGAAAAATTAAGAAATTTTGTAAACAACACATTTTATAAAGGAGCTAGTGATTATGTACGAGCTAAATATCCTACAGATTTCATAATAAAAGGTATCAAATTTAGAAGTGCAATTTGTTATGAAGCAACTACAGATGATATTTTTGATAATATGGAGGGGAGGTATATGATATCAATTTCAAATAATGGTTGGTTTTTTAAATCGATTCAGCCGGTTTTGCAAGCATTACTTTTAAAATATTATGCTATAAAATATAATGTAAAAATATTTAACATTGCGAATATGAGTGCAAACACTATAATTAACTAACACAAGAAGAGTTAAATGAAAATAAATATATATCAAATAGCAAAAAATGATACAGATGAATATTCACCAATAATATTAAATTTTATTAAAATGTCTAGTAAATATGCTAAAGTTGAACTATATAATCTTTTTAATAATCAAATATCAAGAGCACAAATTAGTGGTAAAAAAGAAGCACAACAAAGTTATACAAAAGTGTTTGTTCCTAAATTAAATGGATTTAATGTAGCCCTTGATGTATTAGGTAAACAGGTTAATAGTATGACTTTTAGCCAACTTTTGGAAAACCGTATAACTATTAATTTTTTTATAGGGGGTGCCTTTGGTTTTGAGAGTTCATTTTTATCCAAGTGTGATTATATTGTAAGCTTGAGTAGTCTTACTTATGCACATAAAATAGCTAATATTGTATTGTTAGAACAAATATTTAGAGGGCTATGTATATCAAATGGGCATCCATATCACAAAAAATAAAGTTAAATTTTGATAAAATTATACAATTTAAAATGAAAAGGTATGCGATTTGGCATCTAAAAAACAAATTACTGAATTAAAAGAAATTTTAATCAAGAGAAAAAGCGTTATAACACATAGTATAGAAGACAACAAAGACAATGTATTAAAACTAAAAGATATGGATTGTAAAGATGAGTTAGATTTTGCAGAAGCTAGCAGTGATAGTTTTACTTCTGAAATAATAGCAGTTAAGCAATCAAAAGAACTAGAAGAGATCAACATAGCTATAGAAGCAATTAAAGATGGTAATTATGGCGTATGTCAAATGTGTGATGAAGATATAGCAATAGCTAGATTAAAGGCAAAGCCATTTGCTAAGTATTGCATACTGTGTAGAGAAATATATGAAGAAGATCATATCAAAGGATAAAAGATGGGAATTAAAAAATATATAATATTATCAATTATATTACTAATATCAATTGCAGGATACGCATTCAGTTTAGAGTCTGGTGATTATAGAATTCAGATATTAGACCAAGTTATTATTTTACCAACAGCATTTTGGATTGTAATACCGGCACTATTATTGTTTGTAGCTACTATAATGCATCTTTTTTATTATGGATTTAAGCAGTACTTATTTAATAGAGGTAACCAAAAAGATAATGAAAATTTAATTAGACTGATAAAAAAAAGACTTATAGGTGAAAACGGTACTTACTCTTTTAGAAGTCCGGAGGCTAAAGAGATAGGAGATATACTTTCGCAAGTAGATTTTGATATTAAAGATATTAATTTTAACACTACAAATAGCGATATTGAAAAAATATATGAATATATTACTAGTATTAAATCTAATAAATATGTATCATCAAAGAAATTAAAACTTGCATTAGATAATCCATTGATGAAACAAAATCTAAAAAATAGAATAGAAATAGACGATAATTTTTCTATAGATATATTAAAACAACCAGGTACATATGCACAAGATGTAGTTAAATATGCATTTATGCATGCTCTTCAAAACAACTCTTTATCATCTGTTAAAATTTTTATTAAAGATATTAACCTAGATAGCGATATGTTAAAAACTCTTACGGAGCAAGATAGCAACAATGAAGATAATAAAGATATCTTTGATAACTCTACTATTTTAGAGCTAATAAAATCCGTAGATGTTAGTAATGATGATTTAATAGTAATTGGTAAAAAATATGCAAAAGTAATGACCCCAGAACAATTATTAAAACTTTTTGAAGACCTAAGTACTATGAATGAGAAATTTCTTGAAAGTTATTTGTATATTTTAAGTGAATATCAAATGATTGATGAGATGAGAGAGATATTGGTCAATAGTCAAGAAGATGAATTTATTATCTTTAAAGCATACTTAGATTTAAGAGATGCGGGAAAACATTACTCTATAAGTTCACTATACTAAATATATTGTATAAAATATCAAAAAAACCTCTTTTGGTATTGGCTCCATTAGCTGGTTATACTGATTTGCCTTTTCGTAAAATCGTTAAAAAGCTTGGTGTTGATTTAACTATTAGCGAGATGATAAGTTCAAATGCCCTAGCGTATAGTTCAGAAAAAACCTATAAGATGATTCAAAAATCACCAAATGAAAACCCATATTTTGTACAATTATCTGGTAGCGATCCTGATATTATGAGACTCGCTGTTGAAAAATTAAATGCAATAGATGGTATCGATGGTATAGATTTAAATTGTGGTTGTCCTGCACCAAAAGTATTTAATCATGGTAGCGGATCAAGTCTTCTGGGCGATCTACCCAAATTGCAAGAGATTTTATCTACTATCAAACGATATTCTAACAAAAAATATACAACTGTAAAAATAAGAATAGGGATCGATGTAAAAATACCTGTAGATATTGCAAAAGCTATTGAAGATTGTGGAGCTGATATGATATCTGTCCATGGTAGAACCAAGAAAGGTGCCTATAAAGCTCCTGTAGATTATGACGCAATTAGACTAATCAAAGAAGCAGTACAAATACCAATAATAGCCAATGGTGATATAACAGATTATGATAAAGCTAAAAAAGTACTCGATATTACAGGAGCTAACGGCATCATGATAGGGCGGGGTGCAATCGGAAAACCTTGGATTTTTCATCAAATATCATCAAACAATCATGATATAACTAATGAATTAAAAAAACAAATAATTTTAGAGCATTTTGACTATATGATCGATCATTATAAAGATTATGGTGTAGTAATGTTTAGAAAGCATTTACATACATATTCAAAAGGCTATCCTTTGGCCAATGAATTTAGAGATGAGATCAATAATGTTGTTGATGTTGGGCTAACAAAAACTATTATAAAATCTTTCTTTTAAGTTTATATAAAAACTATTGACAAATATATAATTTTTATATATAATTGCGTTCACATTAATAAATGACCTGTTAGCTCAGCTGGTAGAGCATCTCCCTTTTAAGGAGGTGGCCGTTGGTTCGAATCCAACACGGGTCACCATTTATTCATTTAGGTCGCTTAGCTCAGCTGGTAGAGCGCTACCCTTACAAGGTAGATGTCATAGGTTCAAGTCCTATAGCGACCACCATAATTTATATAAATTGGTCCCATCATCTAATGGTTAGGATTTTGGATTTTCATTCCAACCATAGGGGTTCGAATCCCCTTGGGATCACCATTATATAAAGAAAAAGAAGCGGTGGTAGTTTAGTTGGTTAGAACGCCTGCCTGTCACGCAGGAGGTCGCGAGTTCGAGTCTCGTTCACCGCGCCACTTTTTATTTACCATAAACTTATTCGTCATAATTTTATTTTATTTTATGTTTGAATATTAGTTACTTATTACTTCTGGAGCTATAGCAAAGTGGCTAATGCATTGGATTGCAAATCCTTGACCCTCGGTTCGACTCCGAGTAGCTCCTCCAAAATACAATTTAACTAAACCCTTTATTTACCGTATATATAGACTTTAAGAAATACTAATATTTTAAATTCCCACCTATTTCCCACCAAAAATAAATTTTATTTGTATTTATAATATATAATGATATAATCAAATATATTAGGATTACAATGACCAAAGAAAGCAAAATAGAAAATGATTTTATCGATAAACTTGTAGAATTAAAATATATTCCTCGTCCTGATATAAGAACTAAAGAAGCTCTTGAAATTAATTTTAGACAAAAATTTGAGGCATTAAATAAAGTTAACTTAACAGATAATGAATTTTCAAGACTTTTGGATGAGATAATAAATCCAAATGTTTTTAAATCATCTAAATTTTTAAGAGAAATAAATAGTTTTGAGAGAGAAGATGGTACCCCATTACATTACACTCTTGTTAATATTAAAGATTGGTGTAAAAATACTTTTGAAGTGATAAACCAACTTCGTATAAATACAAATGATAGTTTTCATCGTTATGATGTAATTATTTTGCTAAATGGATTACCACTTGCGCAAATAGAGTTAAAAACATTAGAAATAAGTCCTAGACGAGCTATGCAACAAATTATCAACTATAAAAACGATGCAGGAAATGGATACACTAAAACACTATTAAGCTTTATTCAACTTTTTATCGTATCAAACAGAACAAATACATGGTACTTTGCAAACAATGATAATAAACATTTTTCTTTTGATGCTGATGAAAGATTTTTACCTATATACCAATATGCTAATAAGAAAAATAAAAAAATTGTAAATCTTGATGAATTTAGCGATGCTTTTTTATCAAAGTGTAAATTAGGTGAAATGATAAATCATTATATGGTATTAGTTCAAAGTGAGCAAAAACTTATGATGATGCGACCATATCAAATATATGCAGTAGAAGCTATAAAAGAATGTATTGATGATAATAGAGGAAATGGATATATATGGCATACAACTGGAAGTGGTAAAACATTAACCTCTTTTAGAGCCTCTACTCTTTTAAAAAATGATGAAAATATAAAAAAAGTTCTTTTCGTAGTAGATAGAAAAGATCTTGATAGACAAACACGAGAAGAGTTTAATAAGTTTCAAGAAAATTGTGTAGAAGAAAATACAAATACTCATGCTTTAGTAGATAAATTACTTTCAACTGATTATGCCAATAAGGTAATAGTTACAACTATACAAAAACTAGGACTTGCTCTTGATGGAAAAAATAAAAATAATTATAAAGAAGTCTTATCGGTATTGTCAAATGAAAGAATAGTATTTATTTTCGATGAGTGTCACAGAAGCCAATTTGGTAAAAATCACAATTCTATAAAAGAATTTTTTCCAAATTCTCAGTTATTTGGTTTCACAGGAACACCTATCTTTGATGAGAATGCAAAAAGTATTGCCATAGAGGGTGAAGATGCAACATATAAAACTACTAAGGATATTTTTCAACAAGAACTACATAATTATACTATTACTCATGCAATAGAAGATGGTAATGTGTTGAAATTTAATATTGACCATTTTAAGCCAGAAAGTTCTAGCAAAACAAAACAAATAAAAAACTTTTCTAGTAAAGCAGTTGTACAGTCTATTATAGATAAACACGAAAAAGTAAGTGCAAATAAAAAGTTTAATGCTATTTTTGCGACATCTTCAATAAATCATGCAATTGAATGTTTTAATCATTTTAAAGAGCTTGAACATGATTTAAATATAGCTTGTGTATTTTCTCCACCAGCACAAGGAAACAAAGATATAGCCCAACTTCAAGAAGACTTACCAACAGAAGTCCAAGATAATAAAATTGAGCCAAATCTAAAAAAAGAGGTTTTACAAGAGATAATCAATGATTACAATACACTTTTTAATACAAATCATTCTATAAATAATTTTGATATATATTATCAAGATGTACAAACAAGAATAAAAAATCAAAAATATCCAAACTCTGATTTATCTCATAAAGAAAAAATTGATATCGTTATAGTAGTAGATATGCTTTTAACTGGATTTGATTCTAAGTTTTTAAATACTTTATATGTAGATAAAAACTTAGAATATCATGGATTAATACAAGCATTTTCAAGAACAAATAGAGTTTTAAATGATACAAAACCTTATGGTAATATTTTAGATTACAGATCTCTTCAAAATGCTGTAGATAATGCTATATTACTTTATAGTGATGAGATAAAAAATCCAAACAAAGAGATATGGTTAGTTGACCCAGCACCTAAAACTATACAAGAGTTTAAAGAAAGAAATAAAGAACTTGGTGAGTTTATGGCTTTACATGGATTGGAAAATAATCCATCCCAAATAGTGAATTTAAAAGGAGATATTGCAAAAGCTGAATTTATAAATATATTTAAAGATATACAAAGACTAAAAACTAAGCTAGACCAACATTCAGATTTAAGTGATATGCAAATAATCGAGATAGAACAAACAATGCCCATAGATGATATAAGAGCATTTAAGTCTATGTATATAGAAACAGCAAAGCAATTAAAAGATAAAAGAGATAAAGGGCAAGATGTAGCAGATGTAGTTGAACAGCTTGATTTTGAATTTGTCCTTTTTGCTTCTACTTTAGTAGATTATGATTATATTATGGGGCTTATTGCTAAATATTCATCTTCAACTACAACAAAACAGACTATGAGTAAAGAGCAACTAATAAGCCTACTTAAATCAAATGCAAATATGATGGAAGAGCAAGAGGACATGATAGCATATATAAACTCTTTAAACATAGGAACAGCTTTAAAAGAAGAAGATATAAAAAAAGGATATGAAACCTTTAAAGAGAGTAAAAACAGTATTGATTTAAGTCAAATGGCAAAAAAACACAACTTAAGTGAGAAATCCTTGACTGATTTTGTAGATAATATCATGGATAGATATATATTTGATGGAGAGCTTTTAACAGATCTTTTTGCACCTTTAGAGTTAGGCTGGAAGCATAGAGGGATTAAAGAGTTAGCACTGATGGAAGAGCTAAGTCCACTACTTAAAAAAATGGCAAAAAATAAGGATATTTCAGGGCTTGAGGCTTATGATGAGTAGGTTAGTACCTAAGCTTAGGTTTGATGGTTTTAGTGGGGAGTGGGAAGAGAAACAATTAAAAAATGTTACTTCGGCTATTTTTGATGGAACTCATCAAACACCAAAATACACAGATAAGGGTATACCTTTTTTTAGTGTAGAGAACCTTATAAGTGGGAAAAAAAATAAATTTATTTCTATTGATGATTATAAAGAATCAACAAAAAAGAACAAACCTGAAAAAGACGATATATTAATTACAAGAATTGGAAATATTTGATTTTCTACTGTTGTTACATGGAATTATGATTTTAGTATTTATGTTACTCTTGCCGTAATAAAAAAGTCGGAAGAATTTAATTCATATTATTTAAATTATTATTTTCAATCTCCACGATATCAATCTGAGATATTTAGTAAGTCACTATTAAATGCAGTACCATGTAAAATAAATATGGATGAGCTTCGTAAAACAAATATATTATTGCCAGAAGATAAAAAAGAACAACAAAAAATAGCAAATTGCCTAAGCTCTCTTGATAATCTA
>UOYO01000014.1_pt1 | contig 21958 bp, 26 predicted proteins | sample 2023441 | NCBI WGS metagenome assembly UOYO01 (sample SAMEA4473313, study PRJEB15554) | hydrothermal vent metagenome | biome: marine basaltic hydrothermal vent biome; feature: marine hydrothermal vent; material: water | place: Pacific Ocean | collected 2011-06-14/2011-07-23 | depth 1199 m
ATAAAGAGGGTAAAAAAATAAGAGTTGTTTCAATGCCAAGCACAATGTATTTGACAAGCAAGACAAAGCATATAGAGATTCTATACTCACAAAAGGAACTCCTGTAATAGTAGTAGAAGCAGCAAAAAGTGATGCTTGGTATAAATATATAAGAAGTGGTGGAGAAGTTGTAGGAATGGATACTTACGGAGAATCAGCTCCTGCTGAAGAATTATATAAATATTTTAACATCACAACATCAGAAGTAGTAAAAGCTGTAAAAAATAATATATAAATACAGATGAAAACACCAAAAGCTATATTTTTTGACTTAGATGGCACACTATTAGAGACATCATATGAAATATCAGATGCCATCAATGATACTATGGAGCATTTTGGGTTAGATAAAATAGACGAAGAAGAATGCAAAGAGTGGATAGGACATGGAACTTTGCATTTAATGCGTTTAGCAACAGCTAAAGTAAAAAAAATATCATACAAGCAAGCACAAGATGACACACAAATGGCTGCGTTGTATGATTATTTTAGAATTAGATATTTTGAGCGAACTGGTACAAGAAGTTGGCTATTTGAGGGGGCATTAAAATTGCTTCAGACTCTTAAAAAAAATAATATAAAAATAGGTATAATAACAAACAAAGAAACAGCATTTGTAGAAAAAATATTAACTGCTCACAAACTAGACACCCTTACCGATTGTATAGTATGTGGAGACACACTAGAGGTTAAAAAACCAGACCCAGCGGGTGTTTTTTATATGATGGATAAACTAGATTTAAAAATCACAGAAGATATATTGTTTATAGGTGACTCTAAAACAGATATATTAACAGCAAGAAATGCAAAACTGAGATGTTGGGCAGTTACATACGGATACAATGCAGGAGACAAGATTCAGGACTCAAACCCTGACAAAATAATAGATTCACTAGAAGATATTATAAAATTGATTAGACTTTAAAAAATGCAAAAAACCTCTAAGAATTCAATTGCTATAATTTGAATTTTTAGAGGTTTTTTGTGGATATTTTTAAAAAATTTATTTACAAAATATAACCTTGCAAGCTTACTTTGAAAATTATAAAAATAAAACAAGGATAAAAAATGGCACTTATTTCACTTAGACAACTACTAGATCACGCAGCAGAAAATTCTTACGGAATACCTGCTTTTAATGTAAATAATTTAGAGCAAGTACAAGCAATTATGCAAGCAGCTAAAAAACTAAACTCACCTGTAATACTTCAAGCATCAGCTGGGGCTAGAAGTTATGCAGGAGAACCTTTTTTAAGAAAACTAATAGAGGCTGCTATTGAACAATACCCAGAAATCCCAATTTGTATGCATCAAGATCACGGTTCTTCTCCATCAATTTGCCAAAAATCAATCAGAAGTGGATTTTCATCAGTAATGATGGATGGTTCATTAGGAGAAGATGGTAAAACTCCAATGAGTTATGAATACAATGTTGATGTTACAAGAAGAACTACTCAGATGGCTCATGCAGTTGGTGTTTCAGTGGAAGGAGAGCTTGGATGCCTAGGCTCACTAGAAACTGGAGAAGCTGGAGAAGAAGATGGTGTTGGTGCTGATGTAACACTAACTCATGACCAAATGCTAACAGACCCAGATGAAGCAAAAGATTTTGTGGAAAAAACAAATGTAGATGCTTTAGCAATTGCAATTGGAACAAGTCATGGTGCTTATAAATTTACAAAAGAACCAACTGGTGATATTTTAGCAATTAGTAGAATTAAAGAAATTCATGCAAAAATACCAAATGTGCATTTAGTAATGCATGGTAGTTCAAGCGTTCCTCAAGATTGGTTAAAAACTATTAACGAATTTGGTGGAAATATCAAAGAAACTTATGGTGTGCCTGTAAAAGAGATACAAGAAGGTATCAAAAATGGTGTAAGAAAAGTAAATATAGATACAGATATTAGACTAGCAATGACGGGTGCTACAAGAAAATTTTTGGCAGAAAATCCAAGCAATTTTGACCCTAGAGCTTTTTTGAAAGTAGCAAGAGCTGCTGCTGAACAAATAGTTGTTGATAGATTTGAAGCATTTGGATGTGTAGACCAAGCAAGCAAAATAAAACCTATTGATTTAGATACTTTATCAAATACTTATTACAAATAAAACTATGAGTAAAAATTCTTATATTTTAGCTCCATCTATTCTTGCTGCTGATTTTGCAAACCTTGGCAGTGAGGTTGCGAATGTACTAGAAGATGGTGCTGATTGGATACATTTTGATGTTATGGATAATCATTATGTACCAAACTTAACTATTGGGCCAGATGTATGTAATGCAATAAGAAAATATGCAATTAAAGATGGTAAAAATGCAATTATTGATGTTCATCTTATGGTTGAACCTGTTGATGAGTTAGCATTGATGTTTTCTAAAAAAGGTGCAGACATAATTACATTTCATCCAGAAGCTAGCAAGCATATAGATAGAACACTATCCATGATTAAAGAAAATGGTTGTCAAGCAGGACTAACTCTAAATCCAGCAACACCTATTAATATCATAGATAATGTTTTAGATAAAATAGATATGGTACTTTTAATGTCTGTAAATCCTGGTTTTGGTGGTCAATCTTTTATTCCTCAAACTCTAAGCAAAGCAAGAGAAGTTAGAGCAAAACTAGATGAATATGAAGCTAAAACAGGCAGAAGAATAAGACTAGAAGTAGATGGTGGAATAAAAGTAGAAAATATAAAAGAAGCAGCACAAGCTGGAATAGATACTTTTGTCTCTGGTTCAGGGATTTTTGGAAACAAAGATGAAAGTAGATATAAAAATATTATCTCTAAATTTAGAGATGTATTAAAATAATTTCTTAAAATATACACCTAAAACAATTAAAAACATATACAATAAATATAAACTTATAGTATAATAATACATATGATTTTATTTTAATAGTTTTTGGTAGTACCAAATGTATTTTATAGACATATATAATAAAAACAAGGATACACATGAACATTTATGTTGCGAATTTATCGTATGATGCTGCAGAGGAAGATTTAAAAAATATATTTGGAGAATTTGGAAAAGTTGATTCTGTAAATATCATTAAAGATAAATATACTGGTAAATCTAGAGGTTTTGGTTTTGTAGAAATGCCATCTGATGAAGAATCTAAAAAAGCTATTGATGAACTTCAAGGCAAAGATTTTCAAGGTAGACCATTAAGCGTAAACGAAGCTAGACCAAGAAAAGAAAGAGCTCCTAGAAACGATAGTTTCAATAGAGACTTTGAATAAAATAGCTTTATGATAAAACTTAGATGCTTTGCATCTAAGTTTTACACAACAATAATTTAAAAACACTCTTCAAGAAATTATTTTTATTAATAAATTCTTTATCAATCTTCATATATAACTTACAATTTCATAAAAATCACTTAGTACAATATTATTTAAACATATAATAAATATCAATTAAGCAAGTATTAGCTTTAATCAAAAAATATTTATGATTGTATATCTTATTTTACTACTTTGTAGTTTCTATATATGTAATTTATTTTTACTATACAAAAATAAATTACCTCAAAGCAACACTTCTACTTAAGACTTTTTTATATTAAATACTATTGCGATAAAATATTTTATATTTATATTTTTATCAAATCCAAAAAGTCATCTATTTGTTTATCATCATCAAATGTAATAATTATTTTATTATCTAGTATAGAAGATTTTATATTTTTATTATCTAGTATTTTACTAGCTAGTAATATTTTATCTATTTTTGTATTTTTTGAATTGTTAGTATTTGGGATTTGTTTTTTTGTAGATTTACTAGATGTAGAATTAGAAGTTTTTTCATTTTTTAATTCTTTTACAAGTTGCTCTACTTGACTTGATGGTAAATTATCTTTAATAATAATATCTACTAATTTCTTTTGCTCTTTTGGCTCAAGCCCTATTAGCATTTTACTCTGACCAGCTGAGAGTTCTTTGCTAGAAATCTTGTCTTGAATCCAACTTGGAAGTTGTAACAATCTTATAGAATTTGTAATTGTACTTCGACTTTTTTTTACTTTATTTGCTAGTTCTTCATGAGTAATTTTATATTCTTCTATAAGCTCATTATAGCTTTTCGCTATCTCTATGGCATTTAAATCTTCTCTTTGAATATTTTCTATTAGTGATAATTCTTTTATATAAGAAATCTCATAATCTAACACAAGGGCTTTAATTTCACTATCGCCATTTAACTTAGTAGCTCTAAGTCTTCTCTCACCTGCTATTAATATATAAATATCATTAGTTTTTACTACAAGTATTGGTTGCAATAATCCATGTTCTCTTATAGATTGTGCTAATTCTTGTAATTTTGAATCGTCAAAATATTTTCTAGGCTGATATGGATTTACAGAAATATCTGATATGTCTATAAGAGCTAAAGACTTATTATCCTCATCAAGAAGTCCACCGCCTTCTATCTCACCTAGAAGTTCTCCTAATCCTTTTCCTAGCTTATTAGACTGCATTTCTTATCGATCTTGATGTTATATTTTCAGCTAATTCTCTATAAGCTATTGCCCCATTGGACTTTGCATCATATAAAGATATAGGTTTCCCAAAACTTGGAGCTTCTGCTAATTTTACAGTTCTTGGTATTACAATATGTCTCATATCATTAACTGACAAATGCGCATTTTTTTTATCAAACAAATGTTTTTTAAAATGAAGTTGCAAGTCTTTATATACCTGCTTGGACAAATTATTTTGAGAATTAAACATAGTTGGTAAAAAACCTTTTATTGTTAATGAACTATTAAAATTTTGTCTTACTATTTTTACAGTATTTAGTAATTGCGCCAACCCCTCTAATGCAAAAAATTCGCATTGAATTGGTATTAAAACAGAACTAGAAGCACAAAGAGAATTTATTGTAATAGAGCCTATAGTAGGAGGAGAATCTATAATAATATAATCATATTTATCTTCAACTTCTTTTAAAGCATTTTTTAAAAGCATTTCTCTTTTTTGACCTGAGCCTTTACTGTAAAATTCTTTTTCTATGCCAACTAAAGATATATTTGAGGGAATAATATCAAGTTTTTTTATTTCTGTATTTATTACAACATCTGATACTGTTTCAGCGCCTATTAATACATGATATATATTAACACTATATGAATTTTTTGCTATTCCAAAACTACTTGTTGAGTTCGCTTGTGGATCAGCATCTATAAGCAAAACATTTTTACCTAAGTGAGCTAATTCAGCAGATAAATTTACAGCTGTTGTTGTTTTACCAACTCCACCTTTTTGATTTGCAATAGTGATAATTTCGCTCATCTTAGACTATATACCTTCTCATTATTTACTGAAATAGAACCATCTTTATTTAAAACAGCATCTTTTAAACAAAAAGATTTTTTATGATTTCTGACTTTGTAATTAAAATTAGATTTATAAAATTCTACCTTATAAAGCTTAAAAATACTGCTCCAAGAAATACGATTATTGATTTTATCAATTAAAATATCGAAAAAGTTTAAAATATCAAGATTAATATCAAGATTATGAAAATCATCTTTGATATTAACTAAATTAATTCCAACTCCTACAACAATAAAATCTGTCTTCTTGTTTGTTATTAATCCACCTATTTTTTTATTATCTAAATACAAGTCATTTGGCCATTTTAAAACTAAGCTAGAGCCTAAACTAGAAAGAATATCTTTTATTATATATCCAAAATATATTGAGATAGACGGCAAAGGTAAGTCATCTGCAAGCATATTGCAATCAAGAGCAAAAGAAAAAAATAAATTACCTTTTATCCCATGCCATTCATTTTGTCTACTACCTATGCCTTGTGTTTGATTGTGCGTATAAATGAGAATGGGTGTATTTAATTTTTTAGATAAAATAGCCTCTATTAAATAGCTCTGAGTTGACTTTAAAGTATCATAATAGCAAATCTCCAATGCCTATCCTCTTTCCTTTTATGTAATCTACAATTGACATTTTTTGCTTAGATGGTGGTTGAATAACATATATCTTTAGGGAGCCTATATCACAAGCAACCACAACATAGGTTTTGCATATTTCCACTATAGAGCCTTTTTCATCATTTGTATTTTTAGTGCTATTTATCTCTACAGAAATTAACTTTAGCCCATTTGCTAAGAAAATATCTGGCCATCCTTTAAATGCCTTATGTTTTAAATGTATATATTTAGCATTGTCAAATTCAATTAAGCCTTGTTGTTTATTTATTTTTTTTGTGTGTGATGATAGTGCAGATATTTGTTTTTTATGAGATACTTTATTGAAATTATTAAGAGTATTTATGGCTAATTTTGTAGCTAGAGTGCAAAGCTTATCAAAAAGGTCATCCACAAACATATGCTTAGGTATATCAAAAACTACATATCCTAAAATATCGCCTGTATCTAGCCCCTCATCCATCAACATAGCTGTTACACCTGTTTGATTGTTATCGTTTAAGAGTGATTGCTGTATGGGGCTAGCACCTCTATATTGTGGTAATAATGATGCATGAAGATTAATGCAAGGAGCTATCTTTAGAATATCTAGAGATAATATTTGAGCATATGCTGATACCACAATAAATGATGGATTTAATTTCTTTAAAATTTCTACATTTTCGCTATCTCTTAATTTTGCGGGTTGATAGATAGGAATATTTATATTATTTTTTATGCAAAATTGCTTTATATGAGGAGGAGTTAGAATTTTTTTTCTACCTACTGCCTTATCTGGTTGTGTGAAAATAGCCAAAATATCAAAATTAGATTTTAAAAGCCCTTCAAAAATACCAGTGGCAAAATCTGGAGTACCCATAAAAACCAAAGTTATTTTATTGGACATTTTCTTCTTTTTTAGAGTTTTTATATTCTAATACAAAAGATAAGATTATTAAAAAAGCACCTATATTAATAAAAACATCTGCACTATTAAATATGGCAAAATCAAAAATACAATGCCAATACACAAAATCAACTACACCCTCAGAGTGTAAAAACCTATCCATTATATTTGATATACCACCACCCATTATAAAACCAAGAGCAATAAAATTGTTTTTGAAAAAAACTTTATCATATATGAAATAAACAAATAGCACTGAAATTAAAGCGATTTGTACATATTTCAAATTTTCACCAAAACTAGAAAGCATAGAAAAAGCTATACCATCATTATATGTTAAGATAAAAGAAATACAATCAAAATGCCTAACAAAACCATCTACAAAGATATACTTTATGTATTGGTCAATAGATATTGTGAATATCAATAAAAAAGAAAAAAAAGCTATATTTTTATAAGACATATTTATCCTAAGCTAATGTTTTTTTAAAAAATTCTACCAAATGATGCATTTCATCATCAAGCTCACTTGAGGTTTTATCACCCTCTATTAGAATACGAAGTAAATTTTCAGTACCAGAGTATCTTATTAGATAATATAAATTTTTACTTTTTAAATCATTTTTTATATTTTCTAACTCTTTTATATCCTCTAGTGGTATTTTATTTTGTATAGGTAAATTATAAGTATTTCTATTAAAAGGTACAAATTTTCTAAGAGCTTTTGATGTTACCTCGTCGCTAGAAACCAAAATTGCCATTGTCTGAAGAGCTGAAAGCAAGCCATCTCCACTAGAAGAATAGTCTGAGAATATAATATGCCCACTCTCTTCTCCACCAAAATTTACATCTTTCTCTTTCATAAGCTGTGTTACAAATCTATCACCAACATCAGAGCTAAAATACTTTATGTCTTTAGAAATTAGATATTCTTTTAGAGCATTATTACTCATAATAGTTGATATCATTGTGTTATTCTTTAGCTTATTGATACTTTTTAAATATACAGCAATACTTGCCATCAAATTATCGCCATCTACTTTGCTTCCATTCTCATCAACGACAACAAGCCTATCAGCATCTCCATCAAGAGCAATACCTACATTTGCACGAACTTTTTGTACTTCATTTGCCAAATCTTCATGATGAAGAGCACCGCAATTTTTATTAATATTTGTACCATTTGGTTTATTGTGTATAATAAACACCTCAGCGCCTAGCTCTTCAAATATTTGTGGCGCTACCTTATATCCAGCACCATTTGCTGTATCTATAACTACTCTTATACCATTAAGAGTTAAATGTCCTGGAAATGAATTTTTTATATGCACTATATATCTGCCTATAACATCATCTATTCTTTTTGATGAACCTATATGCTTACCACTTGCATATGATTCAATTAAAAGTTTTTCATTGTGAAATATAGACTCTATATCGGATTCTTGCTCAAAAGAAAGTTTTTGCCCTTTTGAGTTAAAAAATTTGATTCCATTATCTTGATATGGATTATGACTAGCACTTATCATTATCCCGCCATCACAACGCATATTGACAGTCAAAAACCCAACAGTAGGAGTTGGCATAGGACCTATTTGAATAACATCAAATCCAATAGCAGTAAGTCCTGAGACTATAGCATTTTCTACCATATAGCCACTTTTTCGTGTGTCTTTGCCTACGAGTATTTTATTTGTAATACTATTTTTCCTAAAGGATATACCCCCAGCCATTGCTATTTTTACAATCATAAATATGTCTATATTTTTTCCTATTGTACCTCTAATGCCATCTGTGCCAAATAATTTTTGCATACTTTTAATCCGAATATATATTTAAAATAGTAAAATCTTTATTTGATTATACAATATAGGAGTTTGTTTTTGAGTAAAACAACAACTAATACATATTCTAAACCCTTATTCTTAAACACTAAAAATATTGATGATTTTAAAAATAAACTTAAAGAATATTTTTTAAATACATACAATTTATATGAAAATCTTTTTTCTCTACTTAAGACCCCTGATGCAATGTATAACCAACCAAACAAGCTTAGACATCCTTTGATTTTCTATTATGGGCATACGGCTGTTTTTTTTATAAATAAAATGATTACTGCAAAACTTATCGATAAAAGAATTAACAAAAAATTTGAAAATATATTTTCTATTGGTGTAGATGAAATGATGTGGGATGATTTAAATCAACAAAATTATCAATGGCCAAAAATACAAGAAATACAAGAATATAGAGACAAAGTAAAAGATATAGTTTTAGAGGCAATACAAAATGCAGATATAACACTTCCAATTAATGATAAAAGTTCTATATGGATTATACTTATGGCAATTGAGCATGAAAATATTCACATAGAAACATCATCTGTACTTATTCGTGAACTTGATATAAAATTTGTCAAAACGAATAAAAATTTTAAACCATATGCTAATAAAATACAAAACAAATACCCTAAAAATGAACTTTTAAAAGTAGATGGTGGTGTTGTAAATCTTGGCAGAGATAAAAAAAACCCACTTGTTTATGGTTGGGACAATGAATTTGGACAATATCAAGCATACATACAAGACTTCAAGGCATCTAAATACCTTGTAAGCAATGGAGAATTTTTAGAATTTATAAAAGACAATGGATATAAAAATAATACATATTGGAGTGATGAGGCAATAGAATGGAAAAATAAATTAAAAAATAAAATACCTCATTTTTGGATAAAAAAAGACAATACATATTATCTAAGAAATATATCTGATATTGTCTTATTGCCACTTAATCATCCCGTAGAAGTAAATCAATACGAAGCAAGTGCATTTTGTAAATACAAAAGTGAAAAACTAGGCACAAAGACTAGATTGCCTACTGAAGATGAATATGCAAGACTGCAAGATTCTTGCAATATAAACACAGATGCAAATATAGGACTTAAATATGCATCAACTACTCCTGTAGATACTTATAAGTTTGACAATTTTTATGATGTCATAGGAAACGTATGGCAATGGAGTAATACTCCTATTTATCCATTTAAAGACTTTGAGTCACACTATGCATATGATGATTTTTCTATACCTACATTTGATGACAAACATATAATTATGAATGGTGGCTCTTTTGCTTCTGTTGGAAATGTAGCATTATGTAATTCTAGATATGCATTTAGAAAATATTTTTTTCAACATAGTGGTTTTAGGTATGTTCAATCTGACAATATTGTAAATAAAATAAAAAATAACAATACATATGAAAATGATGAATTACTAGGACAATATTGCGAGTTTCATTATGGAGAGAATTATTTTGGTGTAGATAATTTTATGAAAAAATCAATTAATATTGTTAAAGAATTTATAGATAAAAATAATATTCAAACTACAAAAGCTATGGATTTAGGGTGCTCTGTTGGTAGAGCTACTTTTGAGTTAGCAAATATATTTGACTCAGTAGTTGGTATAGATTTCTCAGCAAACTTTATAAATATGGCTCTAAAATTAAAAAATGAAAAAAAATTAAGATTTAACATACCTAAAGAAGGTCAAATAAAAGAAGCAAAAGAAATTAGCTTAGAGAGCATCAATCTAAATAACACAAAAGGAAGCATACATTTTGCTCAAGGTGATGCTTGTAATTTAAAAGATATTTTCAATTCTTATGATGTTATTTTTTGCTCTAATTTATTAGATAGACTATACGACCCCCAGTATTTCCTAAGCTATATCTCAAGCCGTTTAAATAAAAATGGATTATTAGTCATAAGCTCTCCATATACTTGGTTAGAAGAATATACTCCAAAAGAAAAATGGATTGGTGGGTACAAAAAAAACAATAAACATATTTACACAATAGATGCTCTTAGAGAAAAACTTGTAGATTTTGAGCAACTACACAAAGAAGATATAGAATTTGTAATAAGAGAGACTTCAAGAAAATATCAACACTCTATCGCACAAATGAGTATTTGGAGGAAGAAATGAAAAAAATAATAGTTTTATTTAGTGGAAAAGCTAGTAATTTAGAAAATATATTGACAACTATGCATAATAAAAAAATTCAAGTCATAGCTACTTTTACAAACAACAAACAAGCTCGTGGCATTGGTGTGTCAGAACGATTTAAAATACCTTGTATGATTGTAGATGAAAAAAACTTTAGTGATAAAGACGCCTATAATAAAAAACTTCTTGGAGCAATAAATAAACTAGATTTTGATTTAGTTGTACTAGCTGGATATATGAAAATCATTCCTGAATATTTTATAAGCAACATACAAACACCTATGATTAATATTCATCCATCACTTTTACCTCTACACAAAGGTTTAGATGGAGCTAAAAAATCATATGAAGATGATAGTAGGTATGGTGGAGCAAGTGTTCATTATGTAGTCCCGCAAGTGGATAGTGGAGAGATTATAACACAAAAGAAAATTGATAAAAGCAAAATAAATAATTTTACTGACTATCAAAAAGAGCTTAGCAAGGTAGAATTTGAGATACTACCTATTGCAATAACTAAAGCATTAAAAATCTAATTTTATTTACTTATTTAAATAATATTCAAGCTCTTCTCTAGTAAATACACGCACTAGATTCGTACTACCTTTTATCCCCATAGGATGCCCTGCTGTTAGTAAATATTTTTTGTTTAAATCCAATAATCCTAGATTATTTAGATCTTTAATTAGACTAGATTGTAAATTCTCTGAACCTCCAGATTGAGGCAATACAGTAACAGGATAAACACCCCAACATATACTCATAGCTCTAGCTACTTTTGAAGAATGTGCTACTGCATAAATAGGTGTATCTGGTCTATATTTTGATATTCTTCTAGCTGATGTTCCTGAATATGTAAATGCCAATATAGCCTCTATGTCAAGATCTTGAACAATAGTGGCCGTAGAAGAAAGTATTACATCTGAACTATCTGACTTTTTAAAATGTTGTAATTTATAATATGGATATATTTTCTCTATTTCTTTAATTGTATCTGTCATTGTTTCTACAACCCTGATAGGATTAACCCCAATTGCTGATTCCTCAGACAACATTACAGCATCTGTGCCATCTAAAACAGCATTTGCCACATCACTCACTTCAGCTCTTGTAGCAACTTCATTTTCTACCATAGAAAGCATCATTTGAGTAGCTGTAATTACAGGCTTACTAGCTTCATTTGCTTTTTTAATAATTTTCTTTTGGGCAGCTGGTACTTTAAAGTAAGGTATTTCTATGCCTAGATCACCCCTTGCCACCATAATACCATCGCTTACTTTTATTATTTCATCTATATTATCAACAGCATCAAATTTTTCTATTTTTGAGAATACTTGCACATCTCCATTATGAGAATCAATTATTTCTCTAGCATATAAAACATCTTTGGCGCTTTGAACAAAACTAATAGCCATAAAATCGACATTATTTTCAATACCCCATTTAATATCTTTTTTATCCTTTTCAGTAATGATATCTATATCAATGGTTGTGTTAGGAAAATTGACACCTTTGTTTGAAGATAAAACACCTCCACCCTCAACAATAGTTTTAATTACATCTCCTGTTTGTACAACTTTGGTTCTAATTTTTCCATCACAAAGATATATATACTCATCTATATTTAACAAATCAAGTATTGAAGGCTGAGTAATACTTACATTATAACCTGAGTCATCTTTGTAGCTTGATATCTCTTTTTTATGAAAATACAATACATCATCTTTTTCTAATTCAAATTTACCATCAATTTTACCTACTCTAACTTTTGGACCAGAGATGTCTTGAAGTATTCCTATGTTTTTTTTTGTGTTTTTTATAGCTTGTCTAATATTTTTTATAACAGTAGAATGTGATTCATGTGTGCCATGACTAAAATTCATTCTAAATACATCCACGCCTGCTTTTATTAATCCTTCTAGTATTTCTACTTTATCACTAGCTGGACCAACTGTAGCTAATATTTTAGTTTTTTTGCCCATTATATACAGTACCTTTATAATAATTATTGAAATTCTGATTTTCAATTATATCAAAAATTAGCTAAGTGATTTATTTCATAAATCTTAATTAACTATAAGATTTATTTATATTATTTTAATAGCAAACTAATACTTGGAATATGAATTGCTTTAATTTCTTTGTGTATAAAAAGTCGTAAAGGGATTTCATAATGTTTCGCAAACTTATATCTTTATTAACAATAATAATTGCTATATTAAGCAGTGGTTGTAATTCCATCATTTTTGATCAAAATGCTGTTGATAAAAGTGAAGAATTTAATAAAAAATTAAATGGATTTAAAAGAGATTTTTCTATGGAAAATGCAAAAAAAGACTACGAAACAAATAGAATATTTAATAATGACTTCCCTATAACATATCGTGCTAAGAGAAAATAAATATTAAGGATTAAAGTATGAAAAAAATAATAATCACATTTGGTATTTTAGCTTTATCCTATCAAATGTTTGGAGCTACTCAAGAGGTATCTGATAGATATAAAAAAATATTTATACAACAAAGCAGACACCCAGTTGGAAACTTAAATTCAATGCTAATTTTTTTAGCTGATCAAATTGATATAAATAATGACTCAAAATATTTTTCACAACCAACAATAGTCACTTCATTCGTTTCTCTTGATAACCTAAAACAAACTTCTAAACTTGGAAGATTAATTAGTGAAAGCTTAATGCATGAATTACAAGTAAGAAAATGGTCTGTAGTAGAAGTGAAAATGGCTAGAAGTATGGCTATAAACTCAGATGGAGAGTTTTTTCTAAGTCGTGATGTTGATAAAATAAAAAAGAATTTTAGAGCAAGATCTATAGTTACAGGAACATATGTCGTTTCTGATGATACTGTAATAGTAAATGCAAAAGTTTTAAATATAGACTCAGGTGTAATTTTGTCAAGTGGACAAATAGCAATTCCCTTTGATAGCGTAGCTACCATGGTTAATCAAGGTGGGTTTTCTAACAATAAAAGCAAAGGCAACAATCTTAGTATCCAATAATTTATTCTTCATAAAATATATTAGCTAAATTATATATTAGTATTTAAAAAACTAATATATAATACAAAAACAATTTTAATCTCTCCTGTGAGCAATAATTATGAAAGTTATACCCTATAGTATATTTTTACTATCTATTTTTATATTAAATGGATGCACTAGCACAACATCTTGTAAAAATAGTTTTGGACAAAACAAACCACACACTGATATTATTTCATCTCTTCCTGTGGCTAAATACATAGATGAAATGGCAGGCAGCTTATATCCTAGACTTGGTGGTGGAAATATTATTATCACAGATTTTGTTAACACTACCACATATCAAGCAACACCTGCTGGAATCATAATGGCAGAAATGCTAAGAACTTCCATTAGTAACAAAACAAATGCAAGAATTATTCAAGCTGATTTTAGAAAATCATTCAAACTAACACCTCAGGGAATTATATCTCTAACAAGAGATATAAAAAACTCTCTTAAGCCAAATGTATATGTTCCTATAGCTCTTGTGGGTAGTTACAATATCATCAATGGCTCAATGTATATATTTATAAAAAGAATAAATATAAGAAATGCAAGCGTTATTCACTCTGTATCAAGAAAAATATCTTTTTCTTGTTTTGGAGAATATATCATAGATACAACATCTAGTGGAGGAATACAAAAAAATAATACATTTACACCTAGATAATTATTCTGGTGGAGCAAATGATGTTGATAAATAATTATTCTTATGCATGCTCAAACCTGTTAAATATGCAGATATATAAATACAAATAATTGCTATTGCAGATGCTAAAGAAAGGGTACTAAGCCCACTTAAACCCTGCCCCACAGTGCAACCTATTACCAAAATACCTCCAAAACCCAAACAAACACCACCAAATAGTTTATCTATTAAAGTAACTGATTTTGTGGTTGTTTTTAATTTTAATTTTGGTTTTGGTTTTTTAAAATTAATTTTTGATGACATAAATGCTCCTATCAAAACACCAAAAACACTAAAAACACCAAATATCAAATAAGAAGAATCAAATAAATTTATAGTATATTCAAATATTTTTCCCACTGGATGTATAAAAGACAAACTCTGTGCTGTGGTTAACACAAACATATCCTCAGAAACAACATACGATATATACCAACCCCCTGCTACTAGTAGTCCAATACCTACTCCATATTTTTGAGTAGATTCTTTACATTAGACAAACTTTTTATCAACAAAAACAATAATACCGCTAAAATAAAATAAAGAGGCATAGACAATGTTTTATCTGTATAAAAAAAAGACATTAATTGATTTTTAAAAAATAATGATTTTATACCATCTAGATATGAGTATGTAAAATAAGAAGATATTGATAAAACTATCAATACATATAATGAAGTTTTGTCTCCTTGTGCAAACTTTACAAGATGGCGACTTCCGCATCCATCAGATTTCATCATTCCATAACCAAATATAAAACCACCAATAACAATTGCTGCGTAATTTATATTTAAAAAATATCTTGGGATTTGCAAATCAATATCATAAGCAAAAACTAGAGCTTGTGTCGCTAACACTGAAGTTATCATAGCAACTAAAATAGATGTTGAGCGTTGCGTATTGCCAATAATAATAGTATCTTTTAGTCCGCCACTAAAACAAAAACTATTTCTTTGAGCAATCACACCATACAAAATACCAAAAATTGTAACTATTATATTAAAAACAATAACATCATCAAAATCAAACATAAAGTACCTTTAAATATTAGAAACTCAAAAAATATATTATTATTTTAAAATGCTAATATGTATTGCTCTCATAGATATTTGATTAGACAGCAATAATATTCCTACAGAAATGCTGCTAATTGAATGCAATAAAAATGAATAGGCATTACCTATACTAAAATGAACTAAAACAAAAAATAATAAAATAAAAAACGCCCCCACAAAACCGCTCATAGACACATAAACAAATTTTATTCTAAAAAATTCTCTAGTTTTTATTAGCCAATCGCTCTCAGTTTTTGTTACCTTATGTTCTTTTTTGTTTAATAGTTTAGATATTTCATATAATCTTTTATCTGAATGAACAAATCCAGCATATGCTAACAAAACAAGCATAATACTAATGTAACTAAACTCAAACAACATAAACTGCACTATTAAGACTTGAGCTATCACAAAAAACATCATTGCCAAAGAACTCAAATAAAGCAAAAATTTATAATATTTAACATTTCCAGGAATACAACAAGTCTCATCCATACAAACTATTTCTTTTGATAAAATAGCTTTAAATCTATTTGTAATTAAAGTATTAACTACATTTTTGATTAGATATAATGTATTTTTCACAAACCACAAAGCACATAAAACATTTAACCATGCAATACTATATGTTATTTTATATATAAACTCTATTTGTTTATCAATAAACAAAATATATACTAGCCCTAATACAAATAAAATTGATATCAAAAATAAATCTTTAAATACCATAAAAGACTTATTCAAATCATTTGGAGATGTCATTTCTTTTAAAGCGTGAGTGCAATTTAGCACAAAAATAATTAATTTATTTTTCCTAGCCATTTATTATCCTTTGTATTTCGCATTATAACAATATATTTATTAATGAAAATATTGTGTTATATTTTCATCAAAAGTTGGAAAAGTATTTGTTTTTAATATTTTGATATTTTCCTCTATCTTTCTCATAATATAAGACTTTTCGCTCAAACTTAAATTTTCTTTTAATTTTCTTTTTCTAAGAGATTGATAAAACCTGCTCATAAGTATTGTTATTTGCTTAAAAAAATGCTCATCATTCAAACACTCAATTTCATCTCGTAGAGATACTTCTAACGCTTCTTTTGAATTTACATCTTTTATTATCGATAAAAATTCTCTTTTATGATAAACAAACATATCGTATTCAATATATTCTATGACATCATCAATAAGTATTGGGTTTTGAACCATTGTTTTTAAAACACTAAGCTCTGCTGTGTCTTCATTTTCGATAATGACTCTTTTTGTTTGTTTTTGTCTATAAATAGGTATGATTTTATCATCTAATTTTAACAAATTTGCTAAAAAAGATTTATATTCATACTGCATAACATTACTTAGAGTATTAAAAAAACCAATACATTCATCAAATGCTGTTTGTTTTTGTGAACTAACATCTAAATCATATTTATCAACAATAAATTCAAATATATACTCTATGCCATTTTTGGAATTAGAAAATATATCTTGTAGTTTTTGAATATCACCACTTGCTACTAAATCAGCTGGATCAACTCCATCATCAAACAAACAAACATTACCTTTTAAGCTTGAATCTTGAATAAGCCTCATGGCCTTATATGCTGCATTTTTTCCTGCTTTGTCACCATCATATGCCAATAATACATTTTTGGTAAGCCTGCTAATAATTGGGATATGCTCTTTGGTCATAGCTGTTCCCAAAGTTGCCACACAATTACAAAAACCTGCTTGATGAAGAAGAACTACATCTAAATACCCCTCTGCAATAATTACTTTATCGCTTTGGATAATATTATTTCTTGCTTGAGAATAACCATAAAGTAGTCTTGATTTATTAAATACCATACTTTGAGGAGAATTTACATATTTCGAATTATGCTCTATTGTTGTTCTTCCACCAAATCCTACAACTTTATTTTTTAGTGAATATATAGGAAATATTATTCTTTGTCTAAAAACAGCATAATAATCTCCACTATCACCCTTGCCTAAAATGCCTACTTTTAATGCTTCTTGAAAATCTATATTTAATGATTTTAAAAAATTTAAAAAATCATTATTTGCATCTGCATATCCAATATCAAATTTTTCAATAGAAGACTCAAACACACCTCTTGAAGATAAATATTTTAAAATTTCATCATTTTTATGAAGTGATTTTTTATAATAATTATTTACGCTATCAAGAATAGAAAAATCAATATTTACAGTTTTAGTTTTAGTGTATTCAAGAGTGATATTATAATCGCTAGCTAATTTTTCGATAGTTTCGATATAGGTTAATTTATCATGTTCCATAATAAATTTTATTGCATCGCCACTAACACCACAACCAAAACAATGATATATCTGCTTAACAGAACTTACAACAAAACTTGGAGTTTTTTCACCATGAAAAGGACATCTTGCTTTATAATTAGTGCCATTTTTTTTTAATTCTATATAATTAGATATAGTATCAACTATATCAATATTTGATTTTACTAGCTCTATTGAATGTTCTGATATCATAGAAAAATTATTTTTATTATCCTATATTTAAAGAAAAGTGAAGTTTGACAATATTTGATACTTTAGATTCAAATTCACTATTTTTATTTGAGCCCATATTGTTAATAAAATCAAAAAATACTTTAAAATCTCTAACAGTATATTCATTTTGAAATACAATAACTCTTGACTTATCACTCATATTGTAAAAACCAAAAAAACTACTTACAGAAGCTTCATTGTATGGTATACGCAAATATCCTCCAACATAATCATCATCTCTTAGATAGCTCAACATATTTGCAGGATTTTTAGGAGGTGTTGTATTTTCTAAATCTTTTGATAACCTCTCTATTGCCATTGAAATTCCATTTTGCATTTCATAATCAAAACCTGCTACATAAGTTATTTTTTCTTTTTTATATTTTGTCTCTAAATATAAATTTGAACTTTCATTTAAGGTAAAAGAAAATCCACTAGATATAAAAAAATCTTGTGTTCTATCGATACCTACATAAAGATTACTGCTCACAAGTCTATTGGTATTTTTTATATGAATCAAGCTTGTAAGGCTGTCATTGTAATGATTTTTATATAAATAAAATAACCACTCAGTGTCTAAAAAGTTTGTTTGACCCTGAACTGATACTCCATCTAGTCCATACGAGCGTAAACTTTTATCACTTATATCTAATAAAAATGTTATTGGGGATAAAAATGTATTTATGCTATACATCTTTGATGTTGATAAATCAATAATTGCTCTACCTAAAATAACTTGTATGTCTTGGATATTAAAATCTACATATGCTTCTTTGAATATTAAATTAACAGAATTATTACCATCTGTATTTTCAGAAGATTTTGCATACCACGATATATTAGCTTTGCCGTATTCTCCCATAGATATGCTTTTATCTATCGACATTCCTCCTGTTAAGTAATTATAATTGGGTGTACTATTTGTATCATTTCTTTGTTTGCTGAGCTCTACAGAAATATTAAATCTATCAAAAGCATTTTCTCCAAATAAGAATATACAAAAAAACATAATAAAAATAATAGATCTCAATATCAAAACAATCCTTTTAAAAAACATTAAAAATACATAATCGACATATTAATTACAATATGGACTTTTTAAAACAAAATTATTTTAAATTTTTTATCTCTTTGACAGTATTAATTATCTTTTCAACTTCGCTCATATAGTTATAAAATTCTAAAATTCCTCTTTCTGTAAGATTATATGTTGTATATGAGCGAGAATTTTTTACTTGTTTGCTTGATTTTATATATCCAGCTTTTTCTAATTTCTCAAGATGAATAAAAAGATTTCCAAAAGTTACCTTTAAGGAATCTTTTAGCATTTTAAATGATGTATCCTCATTAGCAAAAATAATAGCCATAATTTCTGTTCTTATTGACTGATGAAAGATCTTATTTAGCATGTAAAATCTTTTTTTGTTTTATTGCATAGTAAATACCTATAAAAATATGCCCAAACCCTAAAACAACAACATTTAAAACACTTAATATCAAATTTGAATCTGGTTGACTTAAAGTGTCAACAAACATAATTCCTATAAAAATAGAAATAGAAAAAATAATCAATAAAATACCATAACTAAGCAGTAAAGATTTACTAGAACTAGAACCAACAATATAATTAAACACACCTATAACAAACATCCAAACAAAAGTAATAAAATTGGGAGTATTATTGTGTACAAAAAACATAGTCAAGCATATAGCAAAAATAAGAAAAAATATTAGCAATACAATACTATCTTTTTGTTGCTTATTGAATTTAAATAATTCATAAAATACATTATATCTAGCTACATCCCACACATTAAATATAATGCCAAGCAAACATCCAAATGCTAAAATACTAAAAACTTCATATGGCTGTGTAAAAAACATTGTTGAAATAATCATCGCACTAGATATAATACCCCAAGACACATAAGAATAAGCGGGTATAGGAATTATTTTTTGTGACAATAAAGAGCGGATAGATTCTTGACTTAATACCATTTTATCACCTAATGTTAAAAGAATATAATAACAAAAATAGTTTAAAGGACAAATAATGCTAAGCAATATAGATGCTTACTCTTTGAGTGAAAATATGGTTACAAACGAAAATGATTTCAACAACAGAAGAAAAATATTATCTATAATTGGGCTAGGAGCTATGTATCCTGCAAAAAATCTATTTGGAAGCAATGGGCTACAATACAAAAAAGACAACAATAAAGAAAATCTCAAATTAAATACATTTGAGCAAATAAGTACTTATAATAATTTTTATGAATTTTCACTAAGCAAAACAAAACCAGCTTTGATGGCACAAAAATTACAAACTGACCCATGGAGCATAAAAATAGATGGCTTAGTGTCTAATCCTTTTACATTAGATATGGAAACTATCCTAAAAAAATATCCACTAGAGGAGAGAATATATCGTTTTAGATGTGTTGAGGCTTGGTCTATGGTAGTACCGTGGATTGGAGTTGAGCTATCTTATATTATAAAAAAAGCAAATCCAACCAGCAAAGCCAAATATGTACAATTTGAGACACTATATGACCCAAAAACTTTTCCTGACCAAGCAAGAGGACAATTTAGAGCTATAGATTATCCATATGTAGAAGGATTAAGACTAGATGAGGCTATGAATCCACTTACTATTATGGCTGTGGGGCTTTATGGGAAAACTATGCCAAAGCAAAATGGAGCTCCAGCAAGGCTTGTTGTTCCGTGGAAATATGGATTTAAGAGCATAAAATCAGTAGTAAAAATCACATTAACATCAAATCCTCCATTAAATACTTGGCAAAAACAATCTATTCACGAATATGGATTTTTTGCAAATGTCAATCCAAACATAGATCACCCACGATGGTCTCAAAAAAAAGAAAGAGTTTTGGGTAAATTTTTTAAACAAAAAACAACAATGTTTAATGGGTACGAAAAACAAGTTGCTCATATGTACAAAGGAATGAATTTAAATACAAGAAAATATCAATAATGAATAATGCCACGAAAAAATATATACTAATAGCCGTTCTTGTAGTTCCTTTTTTATATTTACTATACAAGTTAATTTTAGTAGGAGCAAATGACCCTATAAAATACATCTTTACTCTAACAGGAACTACTGCTATGTTTATGCTTATAGCTACGACTATGCTCTCAGTTATCAAACTGACAAAATATAGAAAAATACTAGGACTTGGTGCATTTTGTTATGCATTATTACATTTTGTTAATTTTATAATTCTTGATGCAGAACTAGACATAGAGTTTATTATAAAAGAAAGTCTTGACAAACCTTTTATTTATCTAGGAATGTTATCATTTTTCATACTAGCATTTATGGCTACAACTTCAACAAAAAATGGATTTAAAAAACATAGCAAAAAACACAAAATTATTTATCTAGCTATCTTGTTGGTTATAGTACATTTCATTATGGGGCAAAAGACTATAACGATAGAGCATTGGTGGTATTTATTAATTTTTATAGTTGTGATTGGAGTTAAAGGCAAAATATTATTATCTAAAGACTACTAAGTCATATCTTTTAAGATACCACTCCACTTTGTTGCTTAGATATTGGTTAAAAATGTGTATGAATTTATGTTACCACTCCGTTATTATTAAATATATCACGAGTATATACTTTCTCTTTTACATCTTCTAATGTACTATCAAATCTATCTGCTATTATCACATCACTTAGATTTTTAAACTCTTCAAAATCTTTCATAACTTTAGAA
>UOYO01000038.1_pt1 | contig 20297 bp, 24 predicted proteins | sample 2023441 | NCBI WGS metagenome assembly UOYO01 (sample SAMEA4473313, study PRJEB15554) | hydrothermal vent metagenome | biome: marine basaltic hydrothermal vent biome; feature: marine hydrothermal vent; material: water | place: Pacific Ocean | collected 2011-06-14/2011-07-23 | depth 1199 m
AGCTTCATCTATGATAAATAAGTCAGGTTCAAGATGGAGAAATAAACTCATTGCAAGTCGTACATACATGCCAGAAGAGTAAGTTTTGATAGGCATATCAAAATACTCTTGTATATCTGAAAACTTTTCTATCATCTTCATCTTAGAGATTATAAATTTTAAATCAAAGTCCATAGTTTGAGCTGAATTTATGATATTTTCTCTACCTGTAAGCTCAGGATCAAAACCTGTGCCAAGTTCTAGCAATGATACAACTTTACCATCTACTTTAAATTCACCACTTGTAGCTTGTAATACACCACAAAGTATTTTAAGTAATGTACTTTTCCCGCTACCATTTTTACCGATGATGCTTACAAACTCGCCTTTTTTTACTTCAAAGCTGATATTGTCAAGTGAAATATGAGTATCAAACTTTTTATTTATAAATGGGATAATGTTTAATAGTCTATCTTTTGAAGTGTGAAATAGTTTAAACTTTTTTTTTAAGTTTTTTACTTTTATAATATTTTTCATTAGATACTATCTCTTATATCACTCTCGAGCTTGTTAATAGTATAAAATCCTATCAAAAACATAACTATAGACGATATAATCATAATCATATAATACTTTATAGACAATGAATGGTCAAAAATAATAAGCTCGCGAATAGAATTAAAATAATAAAATATAGGATCATAAAATATAACAAAATTCCAGTCTTTTGGTACTATATCCAACGGATATACTATAGGAATCATCCACATAAGTATCTGTAAAAATATTCCTATAGCTTTTTCAATATCTCTAAAAAATATATTGATAGAACTTAAAAACATACTTATACCTAAAGAAAAAATAAAAAGTAAAACAATGGGTACAAATACTAAAAGCCATTTTAAAGTAGGTGTTATGTCATTTAGATACAAAAATACAAAGAGTATAGTCATTGCTACTATCATATTTAAAAACTGTTCAACTACTTCTTTGGCAACATATACATATATAGGTATATTTAATTTTTTTATAAAATTCACATTATTTACGATACCTAGAGTTCCTTGCAATATAGCAGTTGAAAATACAATCCATGGCAAAATACCAACAGCTAAATATACAGTATAAGATATATTACCACTCACATCAACTCTAGATTGCATAATTTGTGAAAATACAAATGAATAAACTCCAAGAAGCATCAAAGGGTGAAGTATAACCCAGCTATAGCTTAGAAAAGAACTTTTATAGCTATTTTTGTAGTCTGTTAGTGAATTTTTGAGGATATACTTAATCATTTAATTTAACTTCTGTTAATAACCAACTAACTTCCCTATTGTCATCAGGAGAAATAATATAACTCTGATCAAACTTAATATTCAAAATTATATCTGTCATATTTATATCATTGATGTCAAGTAGCAACTTAAAATCACCATCTCTTACAATATTAAAAGAATAGTCTTTAACATTATTTATAGTACAGTTAACAGATATAGGGTACAGCAAATCTTTGTTTCCAAGTATATGACCTTTAATTATAATTTCTTTTGAGGTTGCTTTTTTATATACCTTAAAAGTTGCTTTTTTTTCTACCCATTTATCCGAATGCATTCCGGATAAATTTTTTATCTTTTTGTTTTCAAGATAAATGTCTTGAAATGCATACGATAATAATCTTCTATCTATTCTATCTGGTGTTTTATTTGGTGTCAAAGTTAATAAATTAATAAAATATTGTTTTAAGTCAAATTTGTATTCAAAATCATTTGTTGTAAAAATATTATCAGTTCTTAAATATAAATCATCTCTCAAATTATACTTGTCTAAGTCAAATCTCATAGTACATTGTCCATAATTTTTACAATAAGCAGTATCTAGTACGGTTTCATTATTATTTATTAACTCCATTGCAAAAGGTGCTTTCATATTTTCAGTGTTACTATTGATAATTTCATACACTTACCCTATATTTCATTAAATACCGCTCACTAGTCTTGTCTATCCCCACTATCAAAGTTTTTATTAGCTTCTGTAGAGTACCAGTATCAAACCAAGCAAATCCTCGACCCAAAAGTTCTGCTTTTAATTTATTGTTTCTTAAATACTCTTTATCTATAGAGATCATTTCTAGTGTACCTCCCAAAGTCCTGTGTCATTATAAAGTATTCTCTATATACCACTCATACATCATTTTAATTCCATCTTCAAGTTCAACTTTATGTTTCCAACCAAGATTATTTAGTTTTGATGGATTTGTCAATTTTACCATAGTTCCATCAGGTTTTGAGCTATTAAAATATAATTTCCCATCATAATTTACTATTTTTTTAATTATCAAAGCTAGCTCTTTTATAGATATATCAATTCCTGTACCTATATTTATATGTGTATTCTTTACCTCTTTATTATCGTTTTTATAAGTATCTTTAAAATCTCTATTTTCAAGTAAAAATACACAAGCATCGGCCATATCCTCTGAATACAAAAACTCACGTCTTGGTTTTCCGCTTCCCCATATTTCTACTTGAGGAGTATTGTTTAATTTTGCTTCATGCATTTTTCTTAAAAGTGCTGGCAGTACATGAGAAGTTTCTAGATCAAAGTTATCATTTGGTCCATATAAATTTGTAGGCATTACAGATATGAAATTTGTGCCATATTGCAAATTATAACTCTCGCACATCTTTATACCTGCTATCTTTGCTATGGCATAAGGTTCGTTTGTGTATTCTAATTCTGATGTAAGAAGATTATCCTCATTCATTGGTTGAAAGCAGTTCTTAGGATATATACAAGTACTACCTAGAAATAATAACTTTGTAATATTATTCTTATAACTTTGATGTATCACATTATTTTGTATCTGTAAATTTTCATATATAAAATCTGCTCGATAAGTATTGTTTGCAACGATTCCGCCAACCTTAGCAGCAGCGAGTATAACATATTCAGGTTTTTCACTATTAAAAAACTTTGCAACTGCATTTATATTTAGCAAATCTAACTCTTTATGAGTTTTATATATTAAATTTATATAGCCTTTAGATTTTAGATTTTTCAATATTGCAGAACCAACTAGACCTCTATGTCCTGCTATATATATTTTAGAATTCTTATTCATTATTCAAAATAACTCATAGTTTTGTATCCACCGTCTTGAAGATAAACATCTTTAGCCATTAGTTTTAAATCAGATTCCATCATATCATTTACAAGTGTTTCTAGTTTGTATTCTCTTTTCCATCCAAGTTTTGTTTCTGCTTTTGTTGAATCTCCTAAGAGTAAATCCACTTCTGTTGGTCGAAAATATCTAGCATCTACTTCAACTACTGTTGAACCGATGCAATTTTGAATGTTTAATTTTGAATTTTTGATTATCTTATTATATTTTAATTCATCTATAGTTTTAATTTTTCCTACCTCTTCTTTGCCTATACCTGTAAATTCTAATTCAATTCCAACACAAGCAAAACTCATCTTGACAAAGTCCCTTACTGTTGTAGTTTCCCCTGTAGCTATTACCCAGTCTTCTGGTTCATCAGCTTGAAGAACTAACCACATCATCCGAACATAATCTTTGGCATGACCCCAGTCTCTTTTTGCATCAAGATTACCGAGATATAATTTATCTTGTAAACCTAATGCTATTTTAGAAGCTGCTCTTGTAATCTTTCTTGTTACGAATGTTTCTCCACGAACTGGGCTTTCATGATTAAAAAGAATTCCATTACATGCAAACATGCCGTAGGCTTCTCTGTAATTTACTGTTATCCAATAAGCATACATTTTTGCTACCGCATAAGGACTTCTTGGATAAAAAGGTGTTGTTTCACTTTGTGGTGTTTCTTGTACTTTTCCAAATAATTCTGATGTGCTAGCTTGATAGATTTTAGTTTTTGTAGATAACCCTAAAAGTTTTACAGCTTCTAAAATTCTAAGTGTTCCTGTACCATCTGCATTTGCTACGTATTCAGGTGTTTCAAAAGATACTGCAACATGACTCATGGCAGCAAGATTATAGATCTCATCTGGTTGAATCTCTTTGATGATACGAGTTAAGTTCATACTATCTGTCATATCTCCATAGTGAAGCGTTAAGTTTCTATTTTCTACATGTGGATCTTGATATAGATGATCTATTCTGTCTGTATTAAACAAGCTTGTTCGCCTTTTAATGCCATGAACTATATAGTCTTTTTCTAGTAAAAACTCTGCTAAATATGAGCCATCTTGTCCTGTGATACCTGTAATCAATGCTACTTTTTTATTGTTTTCTGTCATCTATATTAGTCCCTTTTGTAATCATCTTTTAATCTTTCTATATCATCTTCACCTGTATAGCTTCCAACTTGTGCTTCAATAATAATAAGTAAATCATTTGTCTTATTTTCAAGTCTGTGAATATCTCCTGCTTTGATATAAGTTGATTCATTTTGATATAATGTAAATATCTTGCCATTTAAAGTTATAGTTGCTATTCCACTTACTACTATCCAATGCTCATTTCTATGCTTATGCTTTTGTAATGATAATCTTTTATGTGGCTTTACTTCTATTCTTTTTATCTTGTATCCAACACTATCTTCTAGAATAGTATAGGTTCCCCATGGTCTATGTCCTGTAAGATGAATGTTGTGTAATTGTGTATCTTGCCCTATCTTGGATACTATTTGCTTAACTTTTTGAGAACTACCTTTTTTAGAGATTAAAAGTGCATCTCCAGTATCTACAATAATTGTATCTTCTATACCTATTGTTGCTATTTTTCTATCATTTCCATAAATTAGATTATTTTTGCTATCACATGATATATGATTTTCATTTATAGTATTACCGTTTTTATCTTTTGGTAACTCTTCATAAAGTGCATCAAAACTACCCATATCTGACCAATTAATATCTGATGGTATTACTTTAACTTTATTTGATTTTTCCATTACAGCATAGTCGATAGACTCAGATGGAATGTTTTCCATTAGAGAATGTTGAATTTTAAATGTTGAATTGTTAATATTTATTGCATTTTTTAATGCTATTTTACAAGTATCATATATACTTGGCGTATATTTTTTAAGCTCTTCTAAAAATATTCCTGCTTTAAAACAAAACATGCCAGAATTCCAATAGTATTTAAGTGTAAGACTTTCATCTTCGAGTGATTTGTTTTCTCCTATATATTGATTTACTATACTAATGTCTGGCTTTTCTTTAAAACTCAGTACATCTAAATCATATGACAATGAAGAACCTACGTTTAGTACTTCACTCTCTATATAGCCAAATCCGGTTTCAGCATATGTTGGTGTAATACCAAATGTCACAAGATTATTTTCTAGCGCTAATTGTTCTGCTTGCTGTACTACTTTTCTGTATTCTTCTTCATTTTTAATTAAATGATCTGATGGGGTAACCAAAACTAACTCTTCAGGGTCTAAAGACATACAAGCAAGAGCAATAGCTGGTGCCGTATTTCTTCCGATTGGTTCTAATAAATACTTACTATTATTATTTTTTAAACTCGATGAGTCAAAAGATACTTTTGTATCTTTATTTGACATCTCCTCTAATTGATCAAGTGCTAAAAAGTATTGTTCTGTATTTGACACTATTAATTGACCATTACAAAGTCTACTATTACTTTCAACTACTAGTTGAAAAAGCGACTTATCGTCAAAAAGTTTTACAAATTGTTTTGGCATAAGAGTACGACTAATAGGCCATAGCCTAGTACCACTACCACCTGCTAATAAAATATTGATCATACTAACGAAATAGCTCCTCTACATCAACTGCATATAAAAAGTTTTAAATTGTCTTTTTTTTCATTACTGTATCCGTATATTTACTTTAAAGATTGAATTTTAGCGAATTAGCTTAAATATCAGCTGAATTTTCATTAATAAATCTAACTATTCTTAATTTTGTCTCATCACTGATTGAGCTTATTGTTTTTAAAAATATCTCCATCATCCACATCTGCAAACTCCATTTCATCTTTTTGTGCTTGAGTTATCAATGAACCAAGAAGCATATATGGTGCAAATCGTGGATTTATAAAGATCCTAATAAAAAATTCTAATATAAATGTGATTGTAAAGAGATTTGCCCAAAATAAATTTCTACTTTTGACTAATTTGCAAAATCTAAATAATCATAAAAGTTGTTTATGTTATTTCGATTTAGTGGTTTAAAATATGGTATGTTATTTTTTTCATATATTGTTGGGCTTAGTTTTATATCCATTGTATCTACATCGCTATCATAAGCTTTTTTTACATCTTTTTTTAAAGTTGTTAAATAATTTAATGATGGTAGATACGATTTGCTATCAAACTCTTTTCCATGACCACCAAGAATATATTTTGCATTTAAATTTTTAATCCCCTCTAATGCTTTTATCCAACCATCAATATTAGAATTTTTTGTAAAATTTAACATTCTGCCATTAAATACTATATTTCCTGTAAATACAAAACTATCATCTTTATCCCAGATAACTATATCACTTTTTTCTTCACTTACTTTTGAGAGTTTTAAAATTTTCAAACTCTTTTTACTACCTCTGATAGTATAACCATCATCTACAAGCTTATCAATTTTTGGAATAGTTGTCCCTTTTAAAAGTTTTTTAGTAAAAAGCATAGGGTATCTTTCAAATTTTGAACCATTGTTTTTAATATCTTTATTAATATTTTTATACCCTATTGCTATTATCCCTTGTTCTTGAAAATATCCAATACCTTGTGTTCTATCATCATGAAAATTACTTAAAACAACACTTGAGATTTTTTTATTTGGATAATCTTTTTTTATTAAATCGGTAAATTCTTTTGCAAAAATATATGTAGGTCCAGCATCAAGTACTACAATACTATCTCCAATATCAACATAGCACATATTTGACACAAAACCTTTGTTTGATTTTTTAGGTGGATTAAAATCCCCTATTACACAATGTACATTTTTAGTGATATCTATTTTTGTATTTTCTAAGTTATATACACTTGCCATTAAACTTATTCCTGCTACTAATGTAGTTAGTATTATTTTTATCATTTAATTTTCCTACTATTGTAATTATTATCTACAATACACTATAACACTTAAACAAAGTGCTACTGCACCTTTTGGTTTTTATTGTTTTTTGTATCACTTGACAATACACCTACACCTAGTACTACACCAGTACTCAAAATTGAACTTGTTGTTAAAAACTCTTTTTTATTTAATTGGCAAATATAACCTTGCACCTTCATTTAGATTTAAAGCTTTTAAATGTCCTGCTAAATCTTTTTTTGTAAGAATTACATGTGGATGTGTATTTGCCCCTTTTACCATAAAGTATTTTGCTTTATTTTTTTTACTTTTTGTATAAATACCCTCAATGGTTACTTCTTGATTTTTATCTGTATCAACTCTATGATTATCTGTGTCCATACTCCATTTTACCATTGAAGCTTTTCCTATAATTTTAAATGGTAAAACTAAATCATCGCCACAAGAACTCTCTTCTGCTATATCATCTAATTCAAAATCTAAACCACTAAGTGATTCAACCTCATCTAAAGTTTTATATTCGCCCCATTTAGTTACATTTGCGACTTGAAGCATAGCAGCACCGTCATCTTTTTTTGCAATATGCCTAACTAAAGTTTTTCCATTTTTTTGTGGCCTTGCCATATAAATCTTACCATCTAATATTGAGACTTCATACTCTCTATCTTTACCAGGTCCATAACCTATAGAATTTTTTGTAAATTTAACATCATTAAATAATACATTTGCACTAAAGTCACCTTTTGACATTTTGATTGAATTAGCAAATGATTGAATTGGTGTTTTGCATTGTATTTTATTAGCACTTAATGTTGAACTTAGCCCTATTATAAGTGTAGTTAATGTTATTTTTATCATTATTTTTGTTTCTCTTTAATATAATTTTTAACCTCTTCAATTTTTAATAACTTACCAGTTGTAATTACTTTTTCATTTATTACAAATCCTGGCATACTTACAATATTGTAGGACATTATTTCATTCATATCTTCTATTTTTTCAACTTTTATATTGTCAAAATCAACTATTGCTTCATCTACAACTTTTTTAAGTGCGATACATTTTGCACATCCTGTGCCTAAAATTTTAATTACCATCTCACCACTCTTTGATGTTGAGCAACAAGAACTCTTTTTAGGTTTTTCACTCCAAGATGGTTTTGTTGGTGTTGAACAACATGAAGCTGTTGTTGATGCACTTTCTGTGCTGCAACAAGAACTCTCTTTTTTATCCTCATCACTTGAACAACAAGCCCCAGTATCACACTGTCCATCTTTATATCTGCCCATTAGTTTTTCCATTGGACACCAATTCATAATACCTGTAACCAAAAGAATTGATCCTAAATAAAACCAAACATTGCCACTATAAATACCGTATCCAATTAAACCTAAACCTACTACTATTCTTATTATTCTATTCATTTTATTTCCTTTTTTTAATTTAATTTTTATAATATTGCGTTAAATAAATAACCAATTCCAATAATTCCAATACCTACAATTGAAAAAAATATAGCTATTAGTTTTATATGTAATACTCTTTTTAAAATCATAGCCTCAGGAAGACTAAGTGCTGTAATTGCCATCATAAATGACAATGCAGTTCCAAGAAGCATCCCCTTACTTGTAAGCACTTCAACAAGTGGCATAACTCCAGCTGCATTAGAATACATAGGAATGCCAGCAAGAACTGCAATTAACACTGCAAATGGATTATTGGCTCCTGCATATTTAGCTATCATATCAGCAGGTACATATCCGTGTATAAATGCCCCGATACTTACACCAATAGCAACATAGAACCATATTTTTTTGAATATATCCCATGTATATTCCCATGCTTCTTTTAATCTTTGTTTTGTGGTTGATTTAATCTGCACATCTTCGAGTTCACCCTCCATAGGTGTTACATCAAGTAAGATATATTTTTCCATATTCATTTTGCCAATAATATATCCTCCAATTACAGCAACACTTAACCCAAATGCTATATAAATAGCAGCAACTTTCCACCCAAATAAGCCAAATAATAATGCTATCGCAATCTCATTATTCATAGGACTAGAGATAAGATAAGAAAATGTTACACCCAAAGGTATTCTAGCTTGTATAAATCCTAAAAATAAAGGGATAGCAGAACAGCTACAAAATGGTGTGATAATACCAAATAGTGCTGCTAGAATATTGCCTACAAACTCTGACTTGCCTTGTAGATATACTCGCACTTTTTCAGTATTAAAATGCGTTCTTAAATATGAAACAATAAAAATAATACTAAGAAGCAAAAACCATATTTTGATAGTATCAAATATAAAAAAATGCACTGCACTGCCAAGTGTAGAATCTGCACTCATGCCCCAAGTTGAATAAACTAAATTATCAACAATTTTTTCCCACCAATCAAACATAATCTCTCCTTTTTTGTACTTATTTAAAGTATATCATAAAAATATTTATATATCAAGATATATTGATATGTAAATTAAAGTTATATAATAGTTGACTTGAACACTTTGTGCATTTAAAAAAATGCATAAAGTAATATTATTAGTATTTTCATATTAGTCTAAATATCATTCAAGTTCTAGTTGCATCAGCATCAAATCTTCACCATCAATAACATCAAGCTCTACACTTTGACATTTTGGACAAGCATATTCATTTTTTTCTAATTCGCTTGTAGTGTTGCAAGAGAGGCACTGTATTTTGATTGGCTGAATATTTTGAATATACTCACAATCATCACATATCGTACCATTTTTAAATGTATCAAAAGCACTCTGAAGTAAATCAGGCTCAACCCCACTCATAACGCCAATTTTAACTACTACTTTAGTTACTTTTGTAGCATCATTTGCTTTTGCATTATCTTCACATTGATTTAGTAAACTTTGAACTATACTATATTCGTGCATTTTTAGTCTCCATTGTCAATTAAATTTAAATCTTTTTGGTGTCTGAAGTGGGCATATCTTATATACAAAATCATATCTTAACTTGTGAAAAATTGAATCTTTATTCCAAAATTCATCATACATTATTTTTATTTCTTTATTTTTACATTGATTTATTTTAGTAATATTCTCTTCGAGATAATCCTCTTTATCATAAAGAAAATCATCATATTTATCTTCATCTGATATTAAGTCTTGACAATAGTTTTCTAAATCATTTTGATATGAATCAATATCAAATACCTCATCAATCATATTGATTTGTTTTGCTTTTTGTGCCATTGTTGGTAAGCAATCCTCTAATAATCTTCTTGCAATATCATCGCCAACTCTTTTACTTAAAGTATAACTATGATATTCACTACCACTAAGTCCAAGCGTCTTATAGTGGGGGTTGAAAATCGTATTTTGTGAAGCTACCACATAATCACAAGCAAGAGCCAAAAATACTCCACCTGCACCTGCATTTTTCTTCACACTAGCAACTGTTATAACCTCATTTGCACTAATAATAGAATAAACTAAATCGTTGATAGCATTGATATTGCTCCAGCCATCTTCTCCACTTTTTTTACTATCTTCAAGTATATTTAGATTTATCCCATTACTAAAAAAATCAGCTCCACCCATTAGAACTACAACTTTTACTTTCTCTTTTAGATACTCAAAAGCATATTTTAGTCTTATGCATTGCTCAGCTCTAAATGCACCATTTAAAAAGTTAAAATGCAAATAAGCAATATCATCTTTTATATCACAAGATAATTCATAAAAAGTACTATAAGACTTATCAAATATTAGTGGGACTCTATCCTCTTTAATTCCCTTTAGTTTATCTTTTAATACATAAGTTGCAGGGAGCTTGAAAGAATTTATCTCTTTTAAATGGCTAATCCATAAACTTCCATCAATTGTGCTAATACAAATAGCTCCATCTCTTTTAGCTAGTATTTGTTTTGGTTTTTCTGATTTTAATCTTTCTTCTTTAAAAACACCAAATAAATAACATTTGATACCCATTATTTCATCTAATACACCTGGGTAACTATCGCTATAATTTATCTTATCAATTATCTCTTGTGTAGTGTCATTTTGCCAATTAATCTTTCGTATATCTTGTGTAAGCTGTAAGTGCATATTGGTATTTTGTTGTTTAGTAGGTATAAATGATTTATCTTCTAAATTTGCTAATAAAATATCAAGTGCTTCAATACTAGCATTCAAAGTTTCATTTCTATAAATAGATGATTTGGTAGTAGTCCTAAGATTAAAATCAACACTAGCATAAATATCACCATCATCATAATCGCCATTTGCTTTTAATATAACCACACCCCAAGTTTCTCTTTTATTTCTAAGTGCATTATCAATACTATATGCCCCCTTGTCTCCAATAATACCAGGATGTAAAATAAAAGTATCATAAACACTATATATATTACTAGGAACAAACTTTTTAAGATATGGACAAATGATAATATCAGGATTAAAAGCTTTTATTTCATCATACATTTGCTTATCACTTATAGCATACACAATATCAACTTGATGATTTTTTTCTTTTAAAATACAATAGTAGCTTTGTGATATTGCGTTAAAAGTTGTGATTAGTAGAGTTATTTTCATCTAAGTTTTAATTCTTTTGAAATATCTTTTATTTGGGTTGATATATCGTAATACATTTTAACAAATCCTAGGTAATAATTCTCCTGTTGGCATATCTAAAAATCTTTGTGTCCCATAAGCACTATTTAATATCACTTTTTGAATATATTTATCTGTTACTTTGCCTAAAATTGTGGCATTTTGATTAAACCCTTGTAATATTTCTAATGTCTTTTTGGCATCTTGTTTTTTAATTGCAAGACAAAATGTTCCTTCATTTGCTAGGCTCATGGCTTCAAACCCAAGCATCTCGCACATACCATTTACCTCTTGATTTATTGGTATTTTATCCTCATCTATTTCTATACAAATATTGCTTTGTTTTGCCCACTCATTAAGCACTGCACTAACTCCACCTCTTGTGGCATCTCGAAGTGCTGTGATATTTATATCTTCATCTATTAGCTTTTGCACTATTGGGTAAAGTGAGGTACAATCGCTTTGTATATTGTTTGATAGCTCAATACCTTCTCGTGCTGCAAATATAGTTGCACCATGACAACCTATATCACGACTTACAAGTATAATATCTTCACTAGTTATATTATTTGATGATATTCCTTCTTTTTGGATTTCTCCAATTCCAGTTGTATTGATGATAATCTTATCAATAGTACCTTTTGGCATCACTTTTGTATCACCACTTACGATAATTGCATTATTTATTTCAAGTTCTTTTTTGATTGATTTTACAATTTTTTCCAAATCTCTTTTTATAAAACCTTCTTCTAATATTACCCCAATAGTGAGATATTTTGGCTTTGCTCCCATCATAGCAAGGTCATTACAAGTGCCACAAACTGATAGTTTTCCTATATCAGCTCCACTAAAAAACAATGGACTTACTGTAAAGCTATCAGTACTCATAGCTATTTGTCCATTTGTATTTAAAACAGCTGCATCTTCACTTCGCTCAAGTATTTCATTTTTAAAAGCTTTATAAAATACTTTTGTGATAAGTTCGTTATTTTCTTCTCCACCATTTCCGTTGGCTAATGTAATTGTTTTATTCATATTATACCTTACTTATTTATCGGACATATTTATAATAAGCTGCACAAGCCCCCTCGCTACTAACCATGCAACTTCCCAATGGACTACTTGGTTTACAGGCTGTTCCAAATATTGTACACTCATTTGGATGAGCCATACCTCTTAATATATCTGCACAAATACAAAGCTTATGGTCTTCTACCTCATCTATTGGCAAGATATCTTTATACAAAACTTCTGCATCAAATTCTTTATATATATCTTTTAGTTTTAGTCCACTATCAGGCACATTTCCTAAACCTCGCCACTTAAATAAACTAACTTTATCGAAATATTGATTAATTAGATTTTGAGCTTGTATATTGCCATCATAACTTACAGCTCTGTTATATTGAATCTCTAATTTGCACTCATTTGATGTAAATTGTTTTAGTATCATATGAATCCCCTCCATCATATCAACTGGTTCAAATCCAGTAACTACTACAGGCTTGTTGTATTCTTTTGGAAATTTATCATATATTTTAGCTCCACTTATTACACTCACATGAGATGGTCCTAAAAAAGCATCTATTTGATTGTTGTAACTGTCAATTTGCTCATCTCTGCTATCGATTAACTCCACCATAACTTCTGGAACTGTTACATGGTTTATATGAAAAAAAATATTTTTAATACCCTTTTTAATTACAGTATTCACTAAAGCAGCTGTCATAGGAGTGGTTGTTTCAAAACCTATTGCAAAAAATATAACTTTTTTATCTTTATTTTCAAGGGCTATTTTTAAACACTCCATTGGAGAATACACATATCTTACATCAGCACCTTTTGCTCTTGCATCCTGCAAGCTTCCTTTGCTTCCAGGAACTTTTATCATATCCCCTAAAGTTACAAGTATTACATCCTCGCTCATAGCCAAAACATAAGCATGGTCAATTCTCTCTTTTGGCATAATACATACAGGACAACCAGGACCATGGATAAATTTGATATTATCAGGCATAAGTTGTGGCAAACCAAATTTCATAATGGTATGAGTATGCCCACCACATACTTCCATTATATTTATCGTTTTTTTTAATTTTTTTGCTTCTTGGTTTATTAACTTGGCATAGGCTTTTATTGTGTCTGGTTTTCTAAAATCATCATATAGATTTTTAAGTTCTATTGCCATTATTCTTCTCTATTTGGGTGTTCATTGTCTAAAATTGCTTTTTGCCTTTCTTCTTCATCCATACGCTCTAATATTTCTTTGTATGTATCTATACTTGCTTGTGCATCAACTTCATCTATTTTATTCATAATAAAACCAATATGAAGTAACACATAATCCCCAATTTTGACATCATCTTCTTGCATCAAATCAAGTGATGCTTCTCTTTGCACACCCATTGTATCTATTGTAGCAACATTTGATTGTTTGTCTATTTTTACAACTTTGCTTGGTATTGAAAGACACATTATCTTAATTCCTTTTTATACTTTATCCATTGAACTACTTTTTTTAAACTTTTCTCATCTTTTATGCTTACTTCTAAAATATCTACATTTGGTTTTAGTTTTCTAGCTGTTTGTTTTTCAGCTTCAATGTCATAATCAAAATAAGGCAATAAATCAGTTTTTGTAAATATTATTAAATCAGCAGCTCTAAACATTACTGGATATTTTGCAATTTTATCTTCACCCTCTGGAATAGAAACCAATACAATATTTAGATGACTTCCAACATCATATGAAGCTGGGCATACAAGATTGCCAACATTTTCAACAAAACATACATCAATTGAGTCTAAATCCATATGATGCAATGCTTTATGCACCATAAAAGCATCTAAATGACACGCACTTCCTGTTTGTATTTGATGAGCTTGTATCCCTTTGTCTTGTAATCTTTTGGCATCTTTATTTGTTTCTAAATCACCCTCAATTACACCAAATTTAAAATCAGTAACATCGCTTAAATATTCAAGTAAAGTTGTTTTTCCACTTCCTGGGCTACTCATAAGATTGATAGATAATACATTATTTTTATCAAAGTGAGCTCTATTGTGGGCAGCTTCGTGGTCATTTTTGTCTAAAATCTTTTTTATTACATCAACTGTTTTTTTGTCATTAAGTTGTGGGTTTGCATGAATATTCTCCATACCATCATGGTGGTGATTATGCTCATGACTATGTTCGTGTTCTGTTATACTACATCCGCAATCTGCACACATTAAATATCTCCTTTATCCTACAAGCATATTTGAACCGACTACCAAAGACATAACTCCAGCAGTTGCAAAAATAGCTTTTATATTTTTTCTGTTTGTTAATAGGTTTGTATTGATATATAAAATAACCATTCCAAAACCTACAAAAATTACCATTACACCCAAAGTAAATGCCAAGACAAGAGTAAAATCTACATTTTGTCCATTAATCACACCAAGAGTAATTAACATCCCCCTAACTCCACCAATGCCCATTAAAGCACCGATACCAAAAGCACTTTTAGTGTCATTTGAGTTGTGATTATGTTTTTTGCCAAAATATATATGAATATGTTCTATATTATTATGAATATGTTTTTTTAAATTGATTTGATTTGTATAAACCATATACAATATATAAGCACCCATCAAAGAAATAACGCTAGAAGAAATAATATCTCCATAAGCTAGTATTTCATCACTTACAATATACACTTCAAGCACTTTGGCAAATATAAATAATGTTAGACCATGACCTATTGCAAATAATGTAGCAATAAGCATAGTTTTTCTCTTTTCTTTACCAATAGAAAAATCAGCAATAGCGGTCAAATGGTCGGGTCCAAATGCGTGAAGTATTCCATACCAAAAAATAAGTAATAAACTTAGATTTTCCATATTTTACCTTTTTATGAATGATTATTCATATCTTATACTTTTAATTCTAAAGTATCGCTAAAAGAAAACTTTTCTTATATATTTCTGGCATTATATGTATGGATTTGTTAATAAATTAATTATTACTATATGAATTTTTACAGTATATAAAGCAAAGCTTTATATACTTTTGAGAATTGTGTTAGTTTTTTGGGTAAATAGATTCTTTATTCGTTAAAAGTGTATCATCTTCATAATAACACCCAGTTGTTATACCCTCATTTTTAAGTGCTTTATCAAATGCCCAATAGTGTTTATAGCTTCCATTTCTTAAGAATTCAAATGTTGCTTTTACATCACTTGCATTTGCATCATTTGCTTGTGTAATATATTTATTTAAGTCATTTATATCAGTAACTTCAACTTTACATCCTACTTTAAGTGCATTAATTTTACTTGAGTTTCCTTCTGCAATTAAAGTATCATATAAATCTTGTACTGCAACAACTCCGTAAACACCTGCTGTCATATCGCTTATGTTTGTATCTTGATAATTTAAACTTGTAAAGTTACCATCACTTAATTCAGTACCATTAATATCATATCTTTGAATTAATGCTTGTACTGCTTGAATATGTTTGATTTCTGATTTGCTAGCAATATTTTTAAATTGTTTTACATCTGTATAAGTATTGCCAAGTGCATTATATACATCATATGCTAATCTTTCTTCATTTCCCATATATGCTAGTGATTTTTTAATATCAATTGATAAGTTTGATGTTGTATTATAATCACCTAAATTTAATTGGTTTCTATTACCTTGATGATTTTCATTTCCTTGACCATTTCTATTTCTATTTCCTTGACCATCTCCATTTCCTTGACCATTTCTATTTCTATTTCCTTGACCATCTCCATTTCCTTGACCATTTCTATTTCTATTTCCTTGACCATCTCCATTACCTTGACCATTTCTATTACCTTGATAATTTTCATTAGTTTCATTTTCATCTGGTCTATGTCCATTATCAAATTTATCTTCACTATTTTGAAAATGATTTTTGGCTTTAGCTGCATCAATATCCAAATATCCATCATAATCTTCATCTAAATCTAAATCATACTTGTCATCTAATTTAATTAAATAATCTTCATCAACATGAGTTTTAAAATGAACTTTAGTACTTAGTCTAGATAACTTGCCTAAAGTATCTTGATCAATAGTAATTCCATTTGTAGCATTATTATCACTATCAAGAGATTGTAAAAATCGAAGCATCAATATTATAGATGCAGATTTATTATTATCAGGTACTTCATAATTAGCAATTAATGTTTTAGGTGTTATTTTACCATCTGTTCCTGGCTGAACTTTACCTAAAATTATTTTACCTAAAGATAATTCAACTTCATCACCAGTATTATAAAGAAATCGACCAAATTCATCTGTATCACCTTCAACTCCTGATGTTGTTTTATAATGAGCACCTTCAACAGCAGCATCTATAAAATAGCCGGTACTGGCACCATTTTGTTGTGTTGAGTCTGAACTACTAGATAACCCGTTACTTTCTGAACTACCGCATCCTATAAATAATCCAGCACTTAAAATTGCTACAATACTTAATTTAATTGTTTTATTCATTTTTATTCCTTTTATGTATATAAACGATGAAATTATACAAAAAGTTTGTTAGCGAAGTGTTAGCAAAAACTAACTTTATAACTATATTATATCTTTAAACTTGTCCCTCACCAGTAGAAATTCATCTAAATTATCAAAAAATATATCTACAAGTTTAGGGTCAAAGTGTTTAGCTCTTTCATCTTTAAAGAATTTAAATATTTTTTCATCATCCCATGCTTTTTTATAAACTCTACTACTACCTAAAGCATCAAAAACATCTGCAAGAGCTGTAATACGGCCATTTATATCAATATCTTCTCCTTTTAAACCTTGTGGATAGCCTGAACCATCCCATTTTTCATGATGTTGATAAGATACAATAGCAGCAAGCTTTAATAATGGTCTAGTTGACGTTTTTAACATTTCAAAACCTAATTGTACATGAGTATTCATAATTTCTCTTTCATTATCATCAAGTCTTCCAGGTTTTTTTAATATATCATCTGGTATTGCAACTTTTCCTATATCATGCATAGGACTTGCTTGTTTTAACATTTCGACTTCATCTTTAGATAAACCATAATGTAATGCTAAAATTTTCGAATACTCTGCAACTCTTTTTACATGATTTCCAGTTTCCTTTGAACGACTTTCACCAATGGAACCCATTGTAAACACAACTTCCTTTTGTGTCGTGGTGATCTCTTGATTTAAATTATTTATTTTTTTTAATCCATCTTGCACTTTAGATTCAATTTGATCTACAGATAAACCAACATTTTTATACACCCTGAAACCAATAAGAACTAAACCAATAATGGTTACAATACAAAGAATTAATAATACTATAAAAACTTTACTAATAAAGCCTGAAAATAAAGTATCTATATTTTTTTCTATATTGGTACTTACTGTTTTATTATTATTTATAATATGTGCGATACTATCTTGTAAATCTTTATGTTGTCGCTCTATTTTGTTTATGGCTATTGCATATGATGCAATTTTATCTACTGTAAGTTTGTATTTTTTTAATTCTATCATATTATATTTATTCTGTAGCAAGTCAATTTGATGAAGCCAATTATTTAAAGCTTTTTTGTTTCTATATTGATATAAAGTCTCTTTACTATAATATTGTAAATAACCAAATTCTCTAACCATAACTATATCATCTTTTGATAAAATTATTTTTTCCATATACTCTCTTTCTTTTTTCTCTATTGGGTATATTTTATTAAATAAATTTTTATTTTTTATTTTTTCTTTTTGCAGATCGTATACTTTTTTATAAAATTTTTTAATTTTTATTTCATTGTCAAATAATTCTTGCAGACTTTTATTGATTATCTTTTCTTTATGAAGATCTTGTATAAAATAATTTATAAAATCATCTTGATAATTTAACTGAATAATATTTTTGACATCTTCAAAAGCTAATTCTCGTTTATTAAAATTTAAACTCATTTCTTTTATACCATTTAAATTTTTTGTACTCATTAAATCTTTTATTAATATATCCATATCTTCTTGAAGTAAAACTAATTTGAATATATTCTTTTTTGATATATCATCATCTTTAATTTGATATAAAACAAGTATACTTAAACTGCTCATAAGTATTACAACAACTCCTATTAGTAAAAAGCTTGTTTTAATTATTTGTTTTATTCCCATTAAACTTTCCTTTAATTATTATTTATGTTTTTCTTTTTTGCCATAACCTGCTTTTAAATCATTAACCATCCACTTTGCAATAAGAGCTAAGTCCTCTTTTGTTATATTACCTTTTTGAGAAGGCATAAGTCCAAACCTTCTTACGCTTTTACAAATCGCTTTTTCTTTTGTAGGATTTAAAACTATATCATTAATGTGATCTTCGATCATCTCTTTATCATTTGCAAACTCTTCATTCATATGAAACATAACACCTTTTATGGCTGGAGCCACAACATTAGAGATATTTGAGGGTTTTCCTATTGTATGACAAGATGTACATTTTGCCATAAATAACTCTTTTCCTTTGCTATTTGCATTTGCAACTGAACTAAGAGCAATAACACTTGCTAATATTAATATATTATTTTTCATTGTATTTTCCTATAATCTTTTTTTGTACTATATCTTATAATAAATTAATATTGTATACATTCTGTAATTTAATAGATAAATTACACTTTATTTTTATTAAAAAAATCAAATTTTATATCTATGGTATTATTGTCTAGCGAATATATAAAGCTATCCTTGCAATGATGACTGTATGCCATCTCACAAGCAAGTCCAGCTTCTCCCTCATAGCTTTGTGTTTGACAAACTCCACTCAAACTTGCAACACCATCAAATAGTCTTCCAACAGATGAGCTAAGTGGTGAGTTTATATTGTTTGTGTATGCTTTATGAAGTAATTTTATTTCATTTGTTGTAAATTGCTTTATTGTGGCTAAGTCTAAATCTAATACTTCATCTAAGCTATATTTGTCAAAAAGAAGCGATAATGCAACTCTTCTTGGCTCTTTGATAGCTTTTGTGCCACCTAAAAGTTTGATTTGTTTGAAATGATATTTTCTATCATCTCCTATAAAAATCTCGCCACCCCATAAAGTGCCATCATCTCCATAGCCTGTGCCATCAAAAGAGAATGATGTATGATTTTTTTTGATTAAATTATGCTCTGCTTTTACACTATAAATATGCGCAAGATGATGTTGTGCTTGATATAGTTTCTTGTCTTGTTTTTCTGCTTATATGAAACCCACCAATACCTTTTATAGCTCCAATTTTTCCATTCTTTATAAGAGTTGTTATATTTTTATAGATATCTACATCTGTCTTTTTGTTTTTATTTTTGATTATTAGTTCTAATTGTGGTCCGCATTCTTTGCAACTTGTAGGCTGTGCATGGTATCTTCTGTTGAGTGGATTATTATAGTCCTCTTTGCAAGAAGAACAAAGTGTAAAATCTTTCATTGAGGTATTTACTCTATCATAAGGCACAGTTTGAATAATACTATATCTAGGTCCACAGTTGGTGCAATTTGATTTGATTTGTATAAACCATATACAATATATAAGCACCCATAAAAGAAATAACGCTAGAAGAAATAATATCTCCATAAGCTAGTATTTCATCACTTACAATATACACTTCAAGCACTTTGGCAAA
>UOYO01000036.1_pt1 | contig 19229 bp, 21 predicted proteins | sample 2023441 | NCBI WGS metagenome assembly UOYO01 (sample SAMEA4473313, study PRJEB15554) | hydrothermal vent metagenome | biome: marine basaltic hydrothermal vent biome; feature: marine hydrothermal vent; material: water | place: Pacific Ocean | collected 2011-06-14/2011-07-23 | depth 1199 m
ACAATAAATGACAATAACACAAATAGAAACCAACATAACAAAACTACTAAAAGACTTTTCGCAAGATAATTTTATATTTGAATTTCTTTATAAAAAATGACCCACTCTACCTATCCTCTAAAGAGAAAGCTTCTCTTGGAAAATATTCATTTAGGATATTTGTTTTAATTATCTTAATGTTTATGCACTTAATTTGATCTAGTTTTATATATCTAATTTCAATTAAGCTAAACAATAGTATAATTTTTTTAAAGGAGATATTGTGAAAAAAAGAAATAATTTAAAATCAGTGGTTTTAGGAGCAGCAATTATGAGTTCATCTGCATTTGCAGGTATAAACGGAAGTTGCGGTGCTGGAAAGTGTGGAGCAGGCAAATGTGGCGGGAATATGAAAGCAAAAAAAGTAGAAGTTAATTCTAAGGATACTATGAGTGGTTCAAAAGGTACCAAATCAAATGCAAGTTGTGGTTCTGGTATGAAAGATAAAAAATCTAAAGAAGCTATGAGTGATGCAAATAAAACAAAAGCAAGCGCGAGTTGCGGTACTGGCAAATGTGGAAGTATGTAATTAATATACTTTACTAACATATTGCAAAAAGGAACAATGCATTATTTAAAAAGTAAAAATATTAAAATGGATTTAAATATGAAATTCCCTTTAATGATGATATGAAAATGAAAAATATTAATAATTGCGGATTAGGCTTAAGAAATGATTTTATTTTTGAAATGCCTTATTTAAAACAAAAACCTAGTTGGCTTGAGATAGTTCCAGAAAACTGGATAGATACCCCTAAAAAATATCAAAAAATATTTGAACAAATAGCAAACGAATATCAGCTTGTAGCTCATGGCTTATCTTTATCTATTGGTTCATGCGAACCACTTGACATGGTTTTCTTAAAACAAATAAAAGAGTTTCTTAATAAGTATGAAATAGAACATTATTCCGAACATCTTAGTTTTTCATCTTTAGAAAATCAACAAACTTACGAATTGTTACCATTACCTATGACAAAACAAGAGGTAAACAATGTGTGTGAAAAGGTTGATATTATACAAAATTATTTAAAACGAGAATTGATTTTAGAAAACGCAACTTATTATTATGTGCCATCTTCAACTATGAGCGAGATAGAGTTTATAAATGATATATTTCAAAAAAGTGGCGCAAAAATGTTATTAGATATAAATAATGTATTTGTAAACTCTTTTAATCATAAGTTTGATCCATATAAATATATCGATTCACTAGATATGGGTAAAGTTGTCTATTATCATGTAGCTGGTCATCTTGAATACAAAGAAAACCTTTGGATAGATACACACGGCACCCCTGTAAAAGATGAAGTTTGGGATCTGACTAAATATTGTTTGCAAAAACATAAAGTACCAGCATTGCTAGAAAGAGACAACAATATACCGCCACTTGATATATTAATGGATGAATACAATATATTAAAGAGTATTTATGATAACTTTTGAAATTCAAAAAAACTTTTTTAATACAGTAATTTCACAACAAAATATAGATAATAAAGCTATTGGAATTTATCAAGAGTTGATATATTTGAGATTTGAAGATGTGATAAAATCATCTTTTCCTATCTTTGTAAGTGTAATATCTAATGAAATATTAGAAAAATATATTAAGAAGTTTGTATCTTTTGGTGCTAATAGTCCATGTGTTTGGAAAATGCCATTTGAATTTAAACAATTTTTAGAACAAAACACTAGTATAGTTTCTAGACAATATAAAGAGATATTAGAATTTGAATCAATTCAAATTAAAATGTATGTTTCAAATATCAATTTTAGACCTACTAAATTTAGTTGGAATAGGTCTTATCGTTTATCTCCTAATGCCAAAATATTTAAATCTAATTTTAATCTACTAAATAAACAAGATATAACGCTCAAAACTCAATATATATTGATCTATAAAGATATAAATGATCATGATATATATTATATAGAGATAACTAAAGTGATGTATCACTTTTTTAAATATCTGAGGAATTTTAATAGTGCAAAACAATCATTAAAATTAGCTTCAAAAAAAACAAATTTAAATTACAATGATGTATTTGATACAATGGAAAATACATTAGCGAGATTTGCTAAAAATTCAATATTGATATGAAATATTATTAGAAGATGATATTAAAGACATATCTTACAAGTAAAAAGGCTTATATAATAAAAGAAGTGTAAAAAGAGTATAATTCATAAAGGATAATTTGATGAAAATACTATATGCACCTTGGCGTAATAATTATGTTACAAGTCAAAAAAAGAAGACAAAAGGCTGTGTGTTCTGTTATATAGTTAAAAATACGAATGAAGACAATGAATTAGCCGTATTGCATAGAGAAAAAGATTTTTTTATAGTTATGAATAAATATCCGTATACCCCTGCTCATTTTATGATAATTCCAAATATACATACTGATAAATTAGAAGATTTAGATCCTAATGTTTGGATGCAAATGTCCAAGTATGCACAAAAAGGGGTAAGTCTTTTAAAAGATGTAGTAAATGCACAAGGTGTAAATATTGGTATGAATTTAGGGGAAGTTGGTGGTGCTGGGATTGCTGAACATATTCATATGCATTTGGTGCCAAGATGGGTGGGCGATACAAATTTTATAACAACCATAGGAGATACTCGGGTTTATAATGCTCAATTTGATAGTTTGTATACGAAACTAAAAGAGAAGTCATCTAAATATTTTACAAATGTGTAATGAATGAAAATAATACTTAAAAATATAGAGTTTAATATAATTCATCGTACGAGTAAAAGAATTAAACGCATTACAATATTGCTTGAAACTAAAAACGAGATTATAGTTAAGACCCCTTTGGGCATAAAGTCTCACAATCTAAGAGAGATAGTTTTACGCCACCAAAACTGGATACTAAATAGTGTTAATAAAGTTCCATTTAAAAATGAATTTGATTTTGTATGTGGAGGCAAGTTGCCATTTTTAGGGACAATGTATTGTATTAAACTAATTGCAGATGAGACAGTCAAGAATCCTAAATTTGTATTTAAAGATAATATATTTTATATATATTACAATAAAGATACGCAAGACTATGATAATTTTGTAAATGGCTTAAAGTTTTTTTATAAAAAGATGGCGATTAAAACAATAGATCCATTATTTGATAAATGGTGTTTAAAAACTCAATTAAAACCTGAAAAAATAAGTTATAGAAAAGCCAATAAAAGGTGGGGGAGCTGTAGTTGTAAAAATAATATATCTATAAATTACATGCTTCTACAATTTTCAATTTCTACTATTGAATATGTTGTTCTTCATGAACTTTGTCATATTAAAGAAAAAAATCATTCAAAAAGATTTTGGGATTTGGTTAGTTTGCATATGCCAGATTTTAAGAATCAAGAAAATAATTTGAAGAATAAGCTTTTTTAATCAATCTTTTTAAAACATTGTGTTTTGTTTTCATAAAATAACTTTTTACTCTTTTTGAAATCATTATATATTTTATCATCCCATTTTGAATGGCAAATTATACATTTGTATGCTTGTACGATTTTGGTAATCTCTTTTTTATTAAAACCCCTAGAGTTATCGCGTGAAAAACTTTGAAATTGCTTACCATTACTTGATACTAGAGAATCTATTGGAAATTTGATAGGTAATCCACTTACATTTGATTGATAGTATGGATTAAATGTTATATTATTATCTTTTATATCCAATATTCCAGCACCTAATCCCAAAGTTTGTGGATTGAAATGACAATCAATACAGGTACGACTATGTTTTTGTGTAGTGTGTGGATCCCAAGATGCATATGCAAATGAATGAAAACCTTGATTTGTTATATTCTTATCATATATGGTTGTAATCACTTGACATCCTGGGGCTGTGGGCATTATTTTTTTATTGTAACCAATAGCGAGAGCTGGCGATTCATATCTTAAATAACTTCTCAACTCTACCCACTTACCTCTAGTTTTTTTATGTTTAATCCAATCATACTGTTTTCCATTTTTAAAATAAACTTCATGACATCCATAACAGCTAGGGATCCAACTACTATGACAAGCAGTACAATCTAATCTTTGATGGTTTTTAGATGTATGATATGAAGCATTTGACATTTTTGATATATCAAAAGCCTGACCATCTAATTTTCTATAAAAAGTTATATTATTGTCATTTCTTTGTAAATTATATAATGGTGAGTTCATCTTGGTCGTAACTGCTATTTGTTTGGGGTAGGGCATATTCCCATTCAAAGCTATAAGCATGCCAGCCAATCCAAAGTTTGATGTTTGTTTGAAGTTTGGAGCATGGCAATCTTTACAAGATATATCAACACTATCTTCCATGTGACTATGCTGTTTCCCATCCCCCATTACACCCTTTTCAGTGTGGCAGTCGATACACTCAAGTTTCGCATTTGTATGATGAATATCAGCAGGAAGTTCATAATAGTATCTACCCTTATCAATTCTATGGGTAAGTCTTCCATCTTTGTATGGAGTTCCATACCCTTCACTTTCAAATTTCCCAAAATAAGATAATCCAATACGATTTGAACGATTATGACATTTTAGACAATTCTTACTTGGGATTTTTATAGTGATATTTTTATGATTTACATCAATACCTTGAACACCATCAACTCTATGACAATCGACACAGCCACCACCTCTTGGAGTGTAGTTTTTTGGATTAAAAATAGATTCATTTTGATCTATATGACATGCTGCACAAAGTTTGCTAAAATGATCTTCGGCTAAGGTTTGTTGGTTTGTTGGTTTATTTTTTAAATACTTTATTCCAGTGGTTTGTTTTATAGTTTTAGTTTCATGAAATTGATATTGTAGAACATCCAAAATTCCATGCATAGTATTCATAATATTATTATCTATTCTATGAGCTATGTTTTTATGGCAAGATTTACACTTTTCATTTTGAGGTGTCGCGTGCAATGACGATATAATAAGTAGGGTTAATAGTAATAATTTCATGTGAATGATTATAACAAAAAAAAGGCTAGCAAATTAATGCTAACCTTTTCAATATCTAAAATAAGAAATTTTGAGTATTAGTTTACACCATACATTTTTTTCTTATTAAGTTTGTATCCCCAAGTATCTTTAGGAGTTGTTAATTTCCAACCATCTACTGATCTTTGTTTAAATTTCTTATCTTTTCCACCTTCAAAACCATCAACTACAGTATAAACATTTTTATACCCTTTTTTGAATAATTTTTTTGCAGCATAGGCACTTCTTGAACCTGATCTACACATTACGATAAGATTATCAGATTTTTTAAGACCTTTTGCTTTTAATGCTTTCTCAACATCTGTTACAAAATTTTTATTTATTGGAGTATCAGAAAATCTTTTTTTCTTTTTATTCCATTTGTTAAAGTTTACAAAGTGTACAGGGATATTGTTGTCCATTAAATAAGAATACCCAACATATTCAACTTCTGCTTGAGTTCTAACATCTACAAATAGAGTATTTTTATGTTTTTTCAAAAACGCAGGCACTTCAGAAGCTTTTAAATACAAATTCTGAGGAGTTTGTTTTTTCTTTTTATGTGGCTTATCTGCTGCCATAACATTTAATGATAGTACTGCAATCATTACAAATACAAATAATTTTGATAAAGTTTTCATCCTTATCTCCTTTTAATTAATTTTTAGGGTATACCCCTAGTCGGTAAATCCAATAATTTATCGACTAGAAATAAAATATCTAGTTTAGATATTAACAGCCCATATCTATTTCTCCATCTTCACTTTCTTTATCCGATGGCTGTACTTTTTTATTTTTAATATTATGCCTATTTTTATCTCCAGTGTATGAATATTTTAATTTAATTGCAGTTTCATAAGCTTTAAATCCATTTTTATCTTTTGGATTGGCTATTATCGCTAATTTAGAATATTTAATGGCATCATTTGTATTGTTATTGTCAAGTGCATTTTTAGATTGTTGAATATATTTTAAAACTACCGCATTTGTTTTGTTAACATAAGTGTCTTGATCTGTTGAGAGTATCACTACAGCTACTGATGCTAGAATTAAAATTAATCCTATTGTCCCTGATATTGGATTCATATGTCTTCCCCTTTTCTGTCTCTAATAAATTTCATTGCTCGCATAAATATCATCAATCCTACACCTAGTGCAACCGTAATTAAAAAAGATGTATATACTGTCGTATTTAATGCATTGTGAATAGTGTATTTACCCATATTTCCAGAGTTTGCAAAATCAATAATAAAATCAAAAGAATATATATAAAAATAAAAATACATACCAAACATAATTCCTAACAAAAATATAGCAGCATCTATTTTTCCAGTTGCAAATCCAATAACAGCTGTTCCTGGACACCAGCCTGCCATAATCATACTAAGCCCAAACAATGCACCACCAATCATATATGGCCAAAGATAAGTTGTAGGTATAAATAATTGGTTAAAATCTAACCAGCCATTAAAAACAGCAATAATAATCCAAGTAGAACATGTTAAAATAGCACTAACCATAACTTGTGATACTCTTAAGTCTCTAAAATAAAAAACAGGTACTATGTTGATAGAACGAGCAAATCCTGTTCTTTCTAGGATAAAACCAAATATTATACCAATAAACAAACCATATAACAAGTTTTCACCATTACTAATAAAACCAGTTGTAAACAATGGGTATGTAAGCATTTCCATATCTATTAGATTCCTTTCCATTGTTTTTTGAAAAATGGAGCTACTAAAAATCCAGTACCAAATGCAGCTAACATAAATATCCAGGCCCCAACACTAAAAGTAGATGCACCATCAAGAACTTGTCCACTAGTGCAACCACGACCAAGTCTTGTAGCAAAGGCCATTATTATTCCACCTAAAAATGCCCAGCCAAGTCTTTTAAATATAGGATATCCATCTCCTCTATCAACTTCACTTTTTATTCTATTGGCAAATGAAGCACTTATATATCCACCTAAAAAAATACCAACAACTTCGACTACTGTCCAATTAGCCAAAGCATTCCCATGTTTCAAATATCCTGATATGTAGCTATTAGAAGCTACTGAACTATCATATAAAAATGCTAGTTGTGCGGTTATTCTTGCAAATGCTCCACTAGCTCCCATTCCTTGACCAGCTATCATAAAGCTAATAAATAACATAGTTCCTAAAATAAATCCTGCAATTATAGGATGCCAATAATTTGTATTGTAACGCATTTAATTCCTCTTGTATTTTATGAAATGCAGTTTAACATATTTTTATTATATATTTCTTAAATTAATATTAATTTTACTTATATAAATAATAATCAACTTAAACAAAGTGCTTTTTGTATATAATCGTCTATTAGAATGTTATGATAAGGAATAAAATTGAGAGCATTGATAAGTGTAAGTGATAAAAGCGGTGTCGAGAATTTTGTAAAAGAACTGATTGTATTAGGTTATGAGATAATTTCAACAGGCGGAACATATAATAAATTACAAGAAGCAGGAATTGCAGTTATTGAAGCAAATAAAATTACTAAGTTTCCGGAGTGTTTTGAAGGTCGTGTTAAAACTTTAAATCCATATATACATGGTGGCATATTACATAGAAGAGATAAACAATTACATCTTGACCAAGCAAAAGAGTTGGGCGTGCAAGGTATTGATTTGGTTTGTGTAAATTTATATCCATTTAAAGCTACAATTGAAAAAACGGATGATTTTGAGCAGATTATTGAAAATATCGATATTGGTGGACCTGCAATGGTTCGAAGTGCTGCAAAGAACTTTGATAGCGTGATAATCGTAACTGATGTAGTTGATTATGATGAAGTTTTAAATAATCTAAAAAATGATACTAACACAGTTGAGTTTAGAAGAGATATGATGATAAAAGCTTATGAACATACAGCAGCTTATGATAGCATGATCGCAAACTATATGAATAAAAGATTTAATAATAGTATGGGCAATAAACAATTTATAGTAGGATCTAAAGTATTTGACACAAGATATGGTGAAAACCCACATCAAAAAGGTGCATTGTACGAATTTGATGATCACTATTCAAATAAATTTATCACATTAAAAGGGGAAGCTAGTTTTAATAATATGGGTGATATTAGCGGGGCTGCTAAAATTGCTGGTGCATTTAAAGATGAAAATGCAGTTTGTATCGTAAAACATGGAAATCCTTGCGGATTTGCTATAAAAGATACACTTTTAGAGTCATATACTCAAGCACTTAAATGTGATCCCGTTTCTGCTTTTGGTGGAGTAGTTGCAGTAAATGGAATAGTTGACTTAGAACTTGCAATTAAAATGAATGAGATATTTTTAGAGGTTGTTTATGCTGCTGATTTTACTTTTGAGGCCGAAAAAGAGTTGAATAAGAAAAAAAGAATTAAACTCTTTAAACAAGGTACGCAAAAACTAGAATTAGCAAATGATGAATTTAATTTTAAAAATGTTGATGGTGGTCTGACATATCAAGATAGTGATAAAATTGAAGATGATGAAGTTTTTAGATCAGAGTTAAAATCAACTAGAGAAGCAACCAAGCAAGAAAAAAAAGATATGCAAATAGCTTATAAACTAGCAAGTTTAACCAAATCAAATTGTGTAGTTTATGTAAAGAAATCAGTACTGGTAGCTGTTGGCATGGGTATGACAAGTCGTGTAGATGCCACAAAAGCAGCCTTACGAAAAGCTAAAGACCTAGGTATCGATGTAAGTGGTTCGGTCTTAGCTAGTGAAGCATTTTTTCCTTTTAGAGATAGTATAGATGCGGCCAAAGATGCTGGTGTAAAATGTGTAATAGAGCCAGGAGGAAGTATAAGAGATGATGAGATTATTGAAGCTGCTAATGAATTCGATATGACTTTATATTTTAGTGCCAAAAGACACTTTTTACATTAATTAGAAATTTAGGATTTAAATATGTGTGGAATAGTAGGATATATTGGAAAACAAAACACAAGTGATATGCTTGTAAATGGGTTACGAGAATTAGAATATCGTGGGTATGACAGTGCAGGGATCGCTATATTTCAAGATGAAATTTTTAGAGATTTTAAGGCCGTTGGAAAAATACAAAATTTAGCCAATAAAATTGAGAATGCAAATTTTAGAGTGAACAAAAATATATTGTCAGTTGGTATTGGACATACAAGATGGGCAACTCATGGGAAACCTACCCAGCTTAATGCACATCCTCATCTAGGCGAATACTCATATGTGGTACACAATGGTATTATAGAAAATTATAAAGAGTTAAAAACTGAACTAAAAAATGCTGGACATAAATTTGTGTCCCAAACTGATACAGAGGTAATAGTTCATCTTTTTGAATTTTATTTTAATACTAATAATGATGCTCAAATCTCTTTTGATAAAGCTATTTCAAGATTAGAAGGCGCATATTCAGTTCTTTTGATTACTAAATCACAGCCGAATAAAATATATTTTATGAAGCATGGAAGCCCGATGGCTGTAGCATACGGAAAAGAAGAAAATGATATTTTATTTGCTTCGTCGGATGCTCCTTTGATAGGATTAGCTTCTAAGGTAGCATATTTAGAAGATGGTGTAAGTGGTGTAGCCACTAGCACAAGTTTAGAATTTTCAACCCAAGTAGTTTGGAGTAAATTACCAGACTCAAAACAATTTGCTCAAAAAGATGGTTTTAGATTTTTTATGGAAAAAGAAATTTATGAACAAAGTGATGTTGTAACAGATAGTATGATAGGTAGAATTTCTGATGAAGAGATTATATTTGATGAGCTAAATAATAAATTGCTTAATGGAATTAACGAGATTAAAATATGTGCTTGTGGTACTAGTTATCATGCAGGATTAACCGCTTCATATCTTTTTGAACGATTATCAAAGATTAGATGTACAGTAGAAATAGCAAGTGAGTTTAGATACAAAGATCCATTGTTGTGTAAAAATACATTATTTATAGTTGTAAGTCAAAGTGGCGAAACGGCTGACACACTCGAAGCTCTAAAGATGGCAAAAGGAGCAGGGCTTAAAACTATTGTAGTGTGTAATGTCGATAGTAGTTCGATGACTAGAGTAGCTGATGTGACAGTTTTAACTCGAGCAGGTATTGAAAAAGGGGTTGCTAGTACAAAGGCATTTTCAACCCAAACAGTTGTATTGTGGATGATGGCTTTAGTTTTTGCGAAACAAAGGGATGCAATAAGCGATGAAAAGTTAAAAAAAGAGATTAAAATTTTAAGAGAAGTGCCAAATAGTTTAAAAGTACAAAATGATATTCATGAAAAATGTGTCAGATTAAGTAAAAGATATTTGCACGGTCATGGATTTTTCTTTATAGGTCGCGATGTTTTTTTTCCACTAGCTTTAGAGGGTGCTTTAAAATTAAAAGAGATCACATATCTTCATGCAGAAGGTTATCCAGCAGGAGAGATGAAGCATGGTCCTATAGCTCTTGCTGATCCTGAGCTTTTCACAATAGCACTTATGCCACAACACTTACATTATGATAAGATTAAGTCGAATGTAGAAGAGTTAAGTGCAAGAGATAGTACAGTTTGTGCTATCTCTCCACTTGATTTTGATCTAGCGGATGATTTTATTAAAACCAAATCTACTAATCATTATATGTTAGAGTTTTTTGAGATGTTAGTGGTGCTTCAAATATTTTCAATGGAGATAACAGTAAGACTTGGCAATAATGTAGATATGCCAAGAAATTTAGCTAAAAGTGTTACTGTAGAATAATATAATTAAGTTAAACTTATATTGATTATTCTTTTTATTAAGCCTAATATTAATAGATTTAGTTAGTATATCATGCTTAATTTTTGTTTTCTTGACAAGGAAACAAAAATGGAAAACAAAAATGGAAAACCATAAAGGAAAACAAAAATGGAAAACAAACAACATTATTTATTCACATCAGAAGTAGTAAGCCCAGGTCATCCAGATAAATGTGCAGATATCATAGCAGATAGTATAGTTGATAAATTAATTATTGGAGACTCTAAATCCAGAGTTGCAAGTGAAGTATTTGTAGCTGGAAAACATGTTGTAATTGGCGGTGAAGTTGCAACACAGACAAAGCTAACGATAGAAGATTATAGGATTATTGTTCATGACACATTAGTTAAAATTGGGTACAATGGTAACCCTTATTTTACGAAACAAGAATGTTTACATCCTGAAGATGTTGATGTGCAGGTTTTATTAAATTCACAATCACCTGATATAAATCAAGGCGTTGATCAAGAAGATGGACGAATAGGTGCAGGAGATCAAGGAATTATGTTTGGTTATGCGGATTGTGAAACCGAACATTTTATGCCAAGTGCTTTAACTTATGCAAGAATGCTTATGGAAAAGGTTTATGCTTATGCTTTAGCAAATCCAAATGAATTAGGTGTTGATATTAAAACACAAGTTACTATGGATTATGTATCTAAAGAAAATTTTGAACAAAGTTGTCCACAGCATATAGATACAATAGTTGTATCTGCACCTTGTGTTGCAAGTATGGATATAGTAACAGTTAGAGCTTTAATTCAAAAATTAATCGATGATACTAATTTGCCTAAAAATTTATATGATAAAAACAATTGTACTATTCATATTAATCCTACAGGAAAATATGTTTCTCATAGCTCACTTCATGATAGTGGATTAACAGGAAGAAAACTTATCGTTGATAGTTTTGGTGGATATTCACCAATAGGTGGTGGAGCACAATCGAGCAAAGACTATACAAAAGTAGATAGAAGTGGACTTTATGCTGCTAGATATATTGCTAAACATATAGTTGCTGCTAAACTTGCAACAAAATGTGTAGTCCAACTCTCATATGCCATTGGTGTAGCTCGTCCAACTTCGGTATCTGTAGATACTTATGGAACTTATACAAAATTAAACGATGATAAATTATCTGCATTTGTAGAAGAAAAATTTGCTTTAACTCCAGGTTGGATTACACAGAAATTTGGTCTTGATCAACCAAGTAGTAGCACATTTCTTTACGCTGATGTAGCAGCAAGAGGACAAGTTGGGCAGCCTGACTATCCTTGGGAAAAATTAAATGAGCTAGATGTATTTAAAGTTTTAAAATAGTATAATATTTTATAAAGGAAGCAGAATGGATTTAAAATTAAAAGATTTTTTTAGCAAAATAAAATCAGAAATAACACAAGAAGAAGAGAAAAACTTACCACCTGTTAAAACAAAAAGTCATTGGATTAAATGTACAGAATGTAATTCAATAATGTTTTTTAAAGAAGTAGAACATTTAAAATATGTTTGTCCTAAATGTAATTTTCATATGAGAGTTGGTGCTAAAAAAAGGATAGAATTACTTACAGATGAGAATAGTTTTGTAGAGTTTGATAATGAACTACATCCTACTGATCCGTTGAGTTTTGTAGATAGTAAATCTTATCAAAAAAGACTCGAAGAAGCGTTACATAAAACAGGAAAAACATCATCAGTTATAAGTGGCGAGTGTAGAATAGGAGGAATGCCCGTACAACTTGTGGTGTTTGATTTTTCATTTATGGGCGGAAGTTTGGGTTCTGTTGAAGGTGAAAAAATAGTTAGAGCTTGCAATAGAGCTTGTGAGAAAAAAGAGGGGGTTATAATTGTTAGTGCAAGTGGAGGGGCAAGAATGCAAGAGAGTACATTTAGTTTAATGCAAATGGCTAAAACATCGGCAGCATTAAGAAAACTTGACAATGCTGGACTCCCATTTATATCAATTTTAACAGATCCTACCTTTGGTGGAGTGTCTGCCTCTTTTGCTTTTTTAGGGGATATTATTATAGCAGAACCTGGAGCTTTGATTGGTTTTGCAGGCGCTAGAGTTATTAAACAAACTATTGGTAAAGATTTACCAGAAGGTTTTCAAAGATCTGAATTTTTACTAGAGCATGGAAGTATTGATATGGTTACTCATAGAGATGAGATGAAAAAAACCTTATCAGACTTATTAAAAATGTTTTATAAAGATGTTGCGTAATAAAATATATGCTTTATGTGATATTGAATTACTAAAACAATATAATCTTTCAATAAAACAATATATTAATCAAATTTCAAATTACAATATTGTTTTATTGCAGTATAGAGATAAAATAAATCATTTAACTATTCAAAAACAAAATTTACAAATATTAAAAATGTATACAAATATTAAACTAATCATAAATGATAAAATTGAACTTTTGGAATATGCCGATGGTTTGCACTTGGGTCAAGAAGATATAGAAAATTTAATTAACATTTATGGATTAAAAAATAAAGAATTTACAATTAAATTTTTAAAGAAAAAATATCCAAATAAAATATTTGGTTTATCAACACATAACGAGATGGAAATCCTTGAAGCTAATAAATTAGACTTAGATTATATTGGACTAGGAGCATATAGAGATACAAATACTAAAAGTATCAAGAATATATTAGGAGATAATATATCTTATTTGGCAAAAATATCTAAACATCCAGTAGGAGCTATTGGCGGAGTTAGGCTTGATGATACTATCGATAATGTAACTTACAATGTCATTGGTAGCGGATTATTGTGAATAAAAAACAAATATATTTTATAACAGCAACAAATACGAACATAGGCAAAACATACGCAAGTGAGATTTTTTTAAACAAATTTTCTAAAGATGGTTTCAAGGTTGGTTGTTTTAAACCAATTGAAACAGGAGTTAATAAAATACCACAAGATGGTAATAAGATTTTGCAATTAACTCAAAAATTAAATAATGATTTTAAAGTAACAATAGATGATGTTGTACCATATCAATTTGAATTACCAGCATCACCTTATGTGGCAGATAAACAAAATGATATAGATATAAGTATCATAAAAGAAAAATGTATCTATTTGCTTCAATTTTGCGATGTTTTGATTATAGAGGGAGCTGGCGGTTTATTGGTGCCTATTAAAAAAAATTATTTTATGATAGATTTAATTAAAGAATTTGATTGTATAACCATATTAATATCTTCAAGTTCTCTAGGTAGTATCAATGATACGCTATTGTCTCAAATGGCATTGCATAAACATCAAATTACTTATAAATGGTATATTAACTTATATAAAGACAAAGAAGATTTTTATATTACTACTTTACCGTTTTATAAAGAGTATTTTAGTAACATAAATTTTCTTCAAGGAGTTTGATTTGGCTTATAAAATATTGGTTGTGTTTTTGATACTTGTATTAGGTTCTATTAGTCTTGTATCGCAATCAAGTTTTGATGTCTCAACGCATGAAATAAAGTTGATAAATGTACATAAAAATACAGCTGTAATTGATGTACATAATTTAATTGTTGGACAAAGTGGTATTGTTGTACATAAAACAGATAATAGATCATTGATAATATCTCATGCTATAGTTACATCGATTTTAAACAATAAATCTATTTTGACTTTGTATGATTTAGATAATTTAAAACAAAATGCTTTGCCAATCCCAAATCTGAAACCACAAATAGGAGATATATTTGTATTAAATCATATGTATCATTCAAGCTTATTGATTGTACCTAATTTTGAAACATTTCAAAAAATAAAAGACTTGTATCCAAAGCAAATCTTTTTTAATCCTGATATTTTTGCATCAAATCTAAAAATTATTAATACACCTTTGCCCAAGATTCAAGATATCAAGAAATTCTGTATATCTTATGATATTGGGACAGTATTTATAGTTATTAGCAATAAGCTATATATATTAGATAGTCATTCATTTAAAATATTAAATGTTAGTGAGTTAGATTTGCTAGATACTACAACACAAAGCCCATTTTTTACAAAAGTTATTGATATTAAAAAAGAATTTTGGGATTTTGGAGAAGATAAAATTAGGAATTATAATAAATATTATAAAAATCTAATTAAGGATATAAAGTGATAGATAAAAAACATTTAGAAAAGTTAAAAGATTTTGTAGGCAATGAAAATATTAAGAGCGATAAAGCACATTTAATAGCGTATTCTTATGATGCTACAAAAACTAGATTTGAACCAGATGCTATAATTTTCCCCAAAGATGAAAATGATGTTAGTAAAATATTGGAGTATTGTAATGAACATAAAATTACAATAGTGCCAAGAGGTGCAGGAAGTGGATTTACAGGAGGAGCATTGCCTGCTAGTGGTGGTATTGTTCTATCGCTTGAAAGACATATGAATAAACTAATTGAAATTGATATGGCTAATATGGTCGCAGTCGTTCAACCAGGTTGCATAAATATGGATCTACAAAAAGCCGTCGAAGAGGTCGGTCTTTTTTATCCACCTGATCCAGCGAGTGAAGAGTATAGTACAATTGGCGGTAATGTAAGTGAGAATGCAGGTGGAATGAGAGCTGCAAAATATGGCATAACAAAAGATTATGTTATGGCACTTCGTGCTATTTTGCCAAGTGGTGATATTGTACGAGCTGGTAAAAAAACGATTAAAGATGTTGCAGGTTACAATATTGCAGGTATATTAACAGGTAGCGAAGGAACATTGGCTGTGATAACGGAAATTACATTAAAGTTATTACCTAAGCCAAAATATAAACAAACATATATGGGTATTTTTCCCGATGTTTCAAGTGCCATGAATGCAGTTTTTAAATCATTGGCTAGTGGTGCAAATCCTGTTGCGATGGAATTTTTGGATTCGTTAGTAATTCAAGCATTAAAGCAAAAGTTAAATGTAGATTTACCAGCAGATGCAGGAGCTGTATTAGTTGGGGATGTTGATGGTAATTTAGAAGATGAGATATCATTTGAACTTGATATTTTAGAGAAATCTTTTAAACAAAATGGTGCAGTTAAGTTTAAAGTTGCCAAAGATAAAGATGAGGTAAAAACATTATGGTATGCTAGAAAAAATGCATCCCCATCAATTACAATTTTTGGAACTAAAAAATTAAATGAAGATATCTCTGTGCCACGCAGTTGCTTGCCAAAAGCTTTGGAGGCTATTTATAAAATAGGGGACAAATATAATTTACAAATACCTTGTTTTGGTCATGCAGGTGATGGAAATATTCATGTAAATGTTATGGTTAAAGACAAAAATGATGATCAGCAAATGAAAGATGGCCATAAAGCAATTACAGAAATTTTCCAAATGGTAGTTGATATGGGCGGAACTTTAAGTGGTGAACACGGTATTGGAACAGCAAAGGCCCCTTATATGAATATAGCATTTAACAATATAGAGATGGAGCTTTTCAGGAGTATTAAAAAAGCTTTTGATCCAAATAATATTTTAAATCCATTTAAAATGGGATTATAAGTTTTATGCGTACTATAATACAAAAGATTATAAATTTTTTTGATGATGACATTTTGTACTATAGCGCTAGTTTGAGTTTTTTTACTATCTTTTCATTCTTACCTATTTTAGCGTTGCTTATTGTTATAATATCTAGTATATCAATATCAGATATCAATATTTCGCTATTTATTACATATGTGTTGAGTATAATAAATCCTATTCATTCTGGTACATTAGAAGCAACACTTAGTGAATTCTTATCCAATACTAACAAATTAGGATTTATTGGTATAGTATATTTTTTGATTATTTTTACACTTTTTTTTAATAATTACGAATATATTGTTAATAAAATTTATAATACAAAAAAACGACCAATTTATAAAATGTTTGTGTTGTATATTTGTTTTTTGATATTTATGCCTATATTGTTTATTTTTTTTATATTCATCTCTTCATTTGCAAAAGGGAACATATCGATGGAAATAATAACATTTTTATTTACATGGAGCCTTTTTAGTGTTGTATTTCAAGTATCAGTAACAGCACTCGTGTCTTTCAGAATATCGGTTATTGGCTCATTTATTACACTTTTGGTTTTGGTTATAACAAAAAAATTATTTACTTTTTATATTATATATAATACAGCTTATATCACCATATACGGTTCTTTTAGTATAATATTGTTTTTCTTTTTATGGATTTATATATCTTGGACAATCTTTTTGTATGGTATGAAATTGACATATATTATAAATTCAAAATACAATAAAGTGACTTGACAATGACAATAATAGAACTTTTTAAAAAATTGTTAAGATTTAAATCAATAACCCCAGATGATGATGGAGCTTTCGATTTTATTACTAATTATTTAGGCTCTGACTGGGAATGTTTGGAATTAGATATTAAAGATGTAAAAAATAGATATTACACTAAAAAATTTAATAATACAAATCAACAATTATGTTTTGCGGGACATATAGATGTGGTACCAGCAGGAGAAGGGTGGAACAGCGATCCATTCGAGCCTCAAGAAAAGGATGGAATTATAATAGGACGCGGTGCACAAGATATGAAAAGTGGTGTCGCTGCTTTTTTGTATGCTTGTAAAAGCGCTCAAGATTTTGATGGTACATTATCTATACTTTTAACTTCAGATGAAGAAGCAGATGCTATTTGTGGAACCGTTAAAGTACTAGAATATTTAAAAAGTAAAAACTTATTACCAAATTATGCAGTTGTAGCTGAACCAACTTGTGAAAATATTTTTGGAGATTTTATAAAAGTAGGGCGTCGCGGAAGTATCAATGGGTATTTAACTATACAAGGAAAGCAAGGTCATGCTGCATATCCTGAAAAAACAATTAATCCTGTAGATCAAATATCTAAAGTACTACCTAAAATATCAGGGCATAAGCTAGATGATGGAGATGAATTTTTTGCCCCATCACAACTTATAATTACAGATATTAGAGCTGGTATGGAAGTTACAAATGTAACACCAGACAAACTAAGATTGATGTTTAATGTAAGAAACTCTACAAAAACTATACAAGGAGATATCAAAAATTTCATAGACGAAGCTTGTGATGGCTTGGATTATACATTTAAAATGACACAAGGCTCATATCCTTTTATGACAAATGAAGATTCAAAAATAGTTTCAAATATCGTAAAATCCATTAAAGATATTATAAATATAACTACAAAAAAGAGTACAGCTGGAGGAACTAGTGATGCAAGATTTTTCGGACAATTTGGAGTTGATACTGTCGAATTTGGTGTAATAAATGATACTATTCACTCAATCAATGAAAAAACAGCTATCCGAGAGGTTAAACAATTGACTCATATTTTTGAGAAATTAATAAAAGATTTTTAATTGTATTTATAAATGGCTTATCTCTATCTTTCTCTAAGTGCTTTTATATCTGCGACATTATTACCGTTTGGAAGTGAAGCACTTCTATTTTATGATTTAACAATCAATTTAAATATATATATTCTATTGATAGTAGCAACTGTTGGGAATAGTTTAGGTTCGGTTTTAAATTATTGGCTTGGGCTAAAAGGCAAAGTTTATTTGGTGGATAAAAATATTATAGATAAACAAAAACTTATATTAGCTAAACAGTATTTTGAGAAATATGGCGGATATAGTTTATTATTATCATGGTTACCTATTATCGGGGATCCCATTACTTTTGTAGCTGGAATTATGAAATATAGTTTTAAAAAATTTCTAATTTTAGTTGCGATTGCTAAGGCTAGTCGTTATTTATTTATAATCCTAAGTTATATCTTGTACTAAATAAAACTTTAATCAAATAAATACTAAAATTAGCTATGTTAAAAAAATACTAAATCCAAAGGGAAATAAAATATGATCAATCATCTATTATCAATTTTGACAATTAGCTCGCTTCTACTATTCACTGCTTGCGATAAAGTAAATATCCTATCTTTTGATATTAATACTACAGACATACTTCAAAGTGGAAGCGGTGGCTCAACTGCTCCAGTAGTCTTTGGATCATCATATATAATAGATGTAGATGAAAATACAAGATCAGCTATACCAATAGTAATAACAGATTCTAATACGACAACACACTCTATAGTTGGTAGAGATAGTGCAAGTTTTGATATAAATAGTTCAACTGGTGTAGTTACTTTTAAAACAGCACCAGATTATGAAGATAAAACATCATATACTTTTACAGCAACTGCAAGCGATGGAACATATGAAGTAAATCAAACCATAAATATAAATATTTTAAATGTAGATGATACAGCACCAGTATTTACATCTGAAAATAATGTATCAGTAAATGAAAATCAATTAAGTGCAATTACACTAAGAGCAACAGATTCAAATACTATAACATACTCTATAAGTGGTAGAGATAGTGCAA